>Ga0265293_10007142_pt1 | contig 17397 bp, 14 predicted proteins | sample Munlanlewell138R_FD_192505 | JGI IMG/M metagenome (GOLD analysis project Ga0265293, IMG submission 192505) | Leachate microbial communities from a municipal landfill in Southern Ontario, Canada - Leachate well 138R | ecosystem: Engineered > Solid waste > Landfill > Unclassified | place: Canada...
GGACCTTCTCCGTCTAATGCTTGATTAACATCTATAACATTTCCTTGATAATGTGCTCCAACACTAATACCCCCTCCAAGGTGAACTACAATAAGATTCATATCCTCATAAGCCTTACCTTCTTGCTTTGCATGTTTTCTTGCAATAGCTTTTTGGTTTAGAGCATGAAAAATAGAACATCTTGGCATAAGAGGATGACCACTAACTCTTGCTAAATCGCTTAATTCATCAACAACAACCGGGTCTGCAATAATTGCTCTGGCTCCAGGGATGCTTTCTGCAATATCAGAAGCGATTAATCCTCCAAGATTAGAAGCATGTTGTCCCATTACTCCAACCTTTAGGTCTTTTTTCATCTCATCATTTACTAACCACACCCCTCCGGAAATTGGTTTTAATAATCCTCCACGTCCAACAATAATATCAAAATCCTTTAATTCAAAGCCCGCCTCAGCAACTTCTTTAAGAATAATTTCCTTTCTAAAACCATATTGGTCTGAAATATGATCAAAGGCTGCTATCTCCTTTGCTTCATGTTTGATGTTTTTCAAAAACAATTGTTTCTCTCTATGATAAACGGCAATCTTGGTCGAGGTTGAACCTGGATTGATTGCAAGAATAAGTTGTCTTTCGCTCATATCTATATAATTTTAAATTTGATTACTATATTAATTAATAAGTGCAAAAATACGCTGATTTTTCGAAACCACAAAGCTGAACCTAATATTAGTAATCTATAAAACCATATTTCTATAAAACATAATATTACAAGGCTTTATTTAATTTGGATTTTATGAATTCAATTATTATTCGTATTTTCGCAGTCTGAAATACTATATATATACAAATAATTTAAATAGAAATTTTATGGGTCAAATTATTGGAATTCATTCAAGACAAATATTGGATTCAAGAGGGAATCCTACCGTAGAGGTGGAGGTTTATACAGATCAAGGAGCAGTTGGACGTGCGGCAGTACCTTCTGGAGTTTCGACAGGAGTTCATGAAGCTATGGAATTAAGAGATAATGATAAGGGATATTATCTTGGAAAAGGAGTTCAATTAGCTGTAAATAACGTAAAGACAATCTTAAATAACGAATTAAAAGGTTTTCCTATAACTGAGCAAAATCTAATCGATGCTAAAATGATTGAGATAGATGGAACTGAGAACAAGGGTAAGATTGGAGCAAATGCAATTCTTGGTGTTTCACTTGCTTGTGCTAAGGCTGCTGCTATGGAAACAGGTCAGGAGCTTTATAGATATATTGGAGGAGTTAATGCAAACACTTTACCTATTCCAATGATGAATATTCTTAATGGAGGTTCTCATGCCGACAATTCAATAGACTTCCAAGAGTTTATGGTTATGCCTGTTGGAGCTCAATCATTCTCACATGCTCTTCAAATGGGTACTGAGGTTTTTCATAACCTTAAGTCTGTATTGAAATCAAAAGGATACTCTACTAATGTTGGGGATGAAGGAGGTTTTGCACCTAATCTTAAATCTAACCAAGAAACTATAGAAGTTATTTTAACTGCTATCGAAAAAGCTGGTTACAAACCTGGTCAGGATATTTATATTGCCTTAGACCCAGCTTCAAGCGAATACTACTTAGCAAAAGAAAATGTTTACCATCTTCATAAATCAACTGGCGACAAGCTTACTCCTGCACAAATGGTTGACTATTGGGCTGATTGGGCTAATAAATATCCTATTATCTCTATTGAAGACGGTATGGCTGAGGACGATTGGGATGGCTGGAAACTAATGACAGATAAATTAGGAAGCAAAATCCAATTGGTAGGAGACGATTTATTTGTTACTAATCCTGCAAGACTTTCAATGGGGATTGAGAAAAACGTTGCTAACTCAATACTTGTAAAGGTTAATCAAATAGGTTCATTAACCGAAACCATTAATGCAGTTAATCTTGCTTACCGCAATTCTTATACAGCAGTAATGTCTCACCGCTCAGGCGAAACAGAAGACACTACAATTGCAGACTTAGCAGTAGCATTAAATACAGGTCAAATCAAAACAGGCTCAGCCTCAAGAACAGACCGTATAGCAAAATACAATCAATTACTAAGAATTGAAGAATCGCTTGGAGAACAAGCACAATACCTTGGTAAAAACTTCAAATTTGCAAAATAACCAAAAGCAAACAAAACAAAAAAAAGGCTGTCTCATAATTCACGAGGCAGCCTTTTTTTAATTCTAAAACTTCTTGTTATTGCTCCTATATCTTCTTGTTTATGGTCTATAAGTGCCACTTTGGGGGTATTAAAACTAAGTTATTTGGGCATTAAAACTTCTTACTCGGGAAGTAAAATACCTGAATTATCCATGATATAATAGGGATTTATTTCTTACGAAGAAGAAACTTAGTACTAATAACAAGGAGCCGGAGGTAAGTAATATCCATTCAACTTTCACTAAATCGGCAAGGGGACCAAATAATAACATACTCATTGGAACTGTCGATGAGGATATCATGCTTAAGACCCCAAATACTCTTCCATGAAACTCTTCCTCTACTTGGTGCTGGAGAAGTACTGTTGTTGGTGTATGATAAATTGGGATTACAATTCCATATATAAACATTATCCCAAGGTAAATCCAAAACAAAGGAGTTAAACCAAGTAAAAAGGTTGAGAATCCCATAATAAAAGTTGCAAACGCCATAGTGTGAATCTTATTCTTAAATCCTTTCCAAAGGCTTATCAACACTCCTCCCAACATCATCCCAATTGAAAATGCAACCTCAATAGCAGTTAGTCGCCAAACCTCATCTCCATAGCTTTTAGCAACCTGTAAAGGAGTAAGAAAGGCTCCTGGTGCAATCAAAAAGAAAAAGAAGGCACAGAAAATAAAGAAATTCTTTAAATAGCCATGATTCTTTATATAACTTAATCCTGCTTTAAGGTCAGCAAAATAGCTAAGCGTTTGTTTTTGCATAGCCTTGGCATGGGGTGGAACCTTAAGTAAGAAGATTAAAGAAAGAACAGCTATTGTTGCAGTAAATACATCTATAAGGAATATTGCTTCAATTGAGGCAATACTTAGTACGGCTCCTGCCAACATAGGAGAAATTAGATTTATTACAGCTTGTATAGAAGAATTGATACCATTTATTCTAAACAATTTATCCTTAGGAACAATTTGAGGGAGAAATGCTCCAACAGCTGGAGTTTGAATCCCTCCACCTATTGCTCTTACTGCACTCATTAGAAATAACAACCATATATAATCGTGTCCAAGCCAGAAAAGAATAGCAAGCAAAAGAGTAGATAGGGCTATCATTGAATCGGAAAGAGCAATAAGTAGTTTCCTATTATATCTATCTGCCCAAACTCCTGCAAATGGAGCAAGGAAGAAAGTTGGAACAAATCCAAAGACAATTGAAATCATCATCATTGTCCCTGACTTAGTTTCAAGAGTAATATACCAAAGTATGGCGTATTGAACCAAGGAAGACCCAAAGAGAGAAATTGCCTGACTACCTAAGAATATTGCAGTTTTTTTCTGCCAATTTTCCTGCATACTTTGTACTGTGTGTTTATTAGTGAAACTAAGAGTTTATATATAAGAAATCGAGGTGCAAAGTTACTACAAAAAATAAATAATAAGTTTATTTTGTCAGTTAATCGAAAATGTTATATCTTTGCAAGCTCAATTTGAATAACTTATCGCTTACTCGATAATAACCTATTCAAACAGAGTAAAAACAATAGAAATTATGTTTAACCCGATTTAGTAAGAAATCACAATTTATTCATTTTTAATGAGAGACACAAAAGACATTCAACCTTTAGCAGACTTTGATTGGTCATCTATTGGTAAGAAAGCTGATAATTACAGCGAACAAGAAAAAGAGCAATTATCAAACGCTTACGAAAGCACATTTAGCCAATTAGTTGAACAACAAGTAATCGAAGGTATAATTGTCGCAAAAAATAACCGCGAATTGGTTGTTAATATTGGATTCAAATCAGATGGAGTTATTCCTGTATCTGAAATCCGTTATAACCCAGAGTTTAAGATTGGAGACAAGATTGAGGTTTATGTTGAAAGCCAAGAAGACGCAGGCGGTCAATTAATCCTTTCTCACAAGAAAGCAAGAATACTTAAATCTTGGGACAGGGTTAATTCTGCTTTCGATACACAAGAAATCGTTAATGGCTATGTTAAGAGCAGAACTAAGGGAGGTTTGATTGTAGATGTATTTGGTATTGAAGCTTTCTTACCAGGTAGCCAAATCGACGTTAAGCCAATTAGAGACTATGATATTTATGTAGATAAGATTATGGAATTCAAGGTTGTTAAAATCAACCATGAATACAAGAACGTAGTAGTATCTCATAAGGCATTAATTGAAGATGAAATTGAAGCTCAAAAAGCTGAAATCATTGCTAAATTAGAAAAAGGACAAGTATTAGAAGGTATTGTTAAGAATATAACTTCTTATGGAGTATTTATCGACCTTGGTGGTGTAGATGGTTTAATCCATATTACAGACCTTTCATGGGGAAGAATAAATCATCCAGAAGAAATTGTTGAATTAGATCAAAAAATCAATGTTGTTATCCTTGACTTCGATGAAGGTAAGAAACGTATTGCTTTAGGATTAAAACAATTGACTCCTCATCCATGGGATGCACTAAGCAAAGAACTAAAAGTTGGAGACAAGGTATCTGGAAAGGTAGTTGTTCTTACTGACTATGGTGCTTTTGTTGAGGTAGAACCAGGAATTGAAGGATTAATTCACGTTACTGAAATGTCTTGGAGCCAACACTTAAGAACAGCTCATGACTTCCTTAAGATTGGAGATGTAGTTGAATCAGTAATCCTTACTTTGGATCGTGAAGAAAGAAAAATGTCTTTAGGTGTAAAACAATTGATTCCAGATCCATGGGCAGAAATTTCAGCTCGTTACCCAGTTGGAAGCAAACACGAAGCAACTGTTAGAAACTTCACAACATTTGGTATTTTTGTTGAATTAGAAGAAGGAGTTGATGGATTAATCCATATCTCTGACCTTTCTTGGAGCAAGAAAATCAAACATCCAGCAGAATTTACTAAGGTAGGAGAAAAGATTAATGTTATTGTTCTTGAAGTAGACGCAGATACTCGTCGTTTAAGCCTTGGTCACAAACAATTGGAAGAAAACCCATGGGATGTGTTTGAATCAATCTTCACACTTAACTCAATTCATAAAGGAACAATCATGAATATGAGCGATAAGGGAGGTGCTACTATTGCATTACCTTATGGAGTTGAAGCATTTTGTCCAAAATCTCAATTAATGAAGGAAGATAAAACTCCTATTAATATTGATGACCAAATGGATTTCAAAATAACTGAATTTTCAAAAGATAGCAAGAAGATAATTGTTTCTCATTCTAAGACTTGGCAAACTGAAGAAGCTAAGACTGATGATAAAAAAGGAGGAAACTCTGGAGAGAAAGCTATCAGAAAAATCAACGACCAATTGGAAAGAACAACTCTTGGAGATTTAGACGCTTTGGCTAATCTAAGAGATGAAATGGAAAAGAACGAGCAATAATAATTGCTTATCCAATAATCAAAAAAACGTCTAAACTAATATAGTTTGGACGTTTTTTCTTTGTAATAAACAATTTTTCAAGTAAATTTGCAGTCTCAAGGTATAATTTAAAACCAAATTCAGCCATGAAAAAAATATATTTATTTATTCTTTTATTAGCATTATCAACACCTTTTACATCATTATCTCAAGGTGTTAATGCTATTTACTCGTTTTCATCTTATTTAATTCCAGAGAAGAATCCTTACGTAGAGGTAAATCTTTCCATAGATGCTACGAGCATTGAATATAATGGTGATAATAAATCACACATTGAATATCTATTAGTAATTAAAAAAGGCAAAGAAATTATTCATGCTGATAAAAGAGAACTTAAGGCAGATAAACCTTCTGAATCTGGCTCTTCGATTTTAGATATTCAAAGAGTAAGCCTTGGAAATGGGAAATACTATGCAGAAATTAAAATAAAGGATAATCTCACCAAAAATCCACCTTTAATTATTGTAGATTCTTTTAATATCAATTACCCTAAGGATGAGATTTGCATTTCTGATATTCAAATAATCGATAGCTATACAAAAAGTAAGGAAGATAATATTCGCTCCAAAAACGGCTACGATATAATTCCTTATCTATTCGATGCTGTGGACAAGAATAAAAACCAACTACTTTATTATGCAGAGATATATAATTCGGAGAAACAATTCGGGACGGATAATTACTATATAGTGAATATTGGCTTCGAAAACCCTGTTACAAAAAAGAAATTTGAGAAAATTCAAAGGATAAAAAGAGAAAAAACAAGCAAAGTTTCTATATTACTTGGAGGAATAAATATTGAAGAATTACCTGAAGGAGTATACAATCTAATTATAGAGGCAAGAGATGCAAAAAATCTATTATATGCATATAAAACCATTCCTTTTGTTAGGTATAGCGATTTAAAAGCTCCAAAAGAAGATATTGAAATTCCTAAGGAAGCATTTGTAAATAGTATTGAGGAGAAAGATATAAATGAGTATATCTTCTGTTTATACCCTATAGCAAATGAAATGCATAAAAGATTTATTCAATCGGAATTAAAATCAGCAACAACTGAAGAGAAAAAGATTTTCCTTTATAATTTCTTTAGACAGATTAACCCATCTAATCCAAACGGTGAATGGGCTTATTATATGGAAAACGTAAAATATGTCAACGATAGATACTCTACCTCAATTAAAAAAGGATATGATACCGAAATGGGAAGAGTCTATTTGGTATATGGTAAGCCTGATAAGATAATTGATGAGAAATTCAAATCTACTGGTGGAATTAAGCAAAGGACTATGAGCGATAATTTAGCAAATCCCGATGCTGAGAACCAATCTCCTGATGGTATTAGCTATATGCCTTACCAAATTTGGAGATATAATAAAACCCCTTATGGGGAAGTAAATAAATCCTTTGTATTTTACGCAAAACAAAATAATTTAATGGAATACTTCCTATTGCATTCCGATGCTAAGGGAGAGCCTTTTGATAGATTCTGGGAAAATACTCTTTCTCGTGGCTTATTACCTGAGGGAGTAGAAGGAGAGGCAGGAATCCAATTCAGAAAGGGTTATTAATCCTATGACTAAGGTTGCAATTATTATTTTAAATTGGAATGGCAAGGACTTATTAAAAACCTTCCTTCCTTCGGTTATTCAAAACTCAAAACAAGCTGAGATAATTATTGCTGATAATGGCTCAAATGACGGAAGTATTGATTTTATCAGCAAAACTTTCCCAGAGATTAGAATTATTGATAATAAAGAAAATCTTGGCTTTACAGGAGGTTATAATAAGGCTTTAAAAGAGGTTGAAGCAGAGTATTATATTATTTTAAATTCTGATATAGAGGTTAGTGAGAATTGGATAAAGCCAATAATTGACCTGATGGATGAGGATAAGAATATTGGAGTTTGCCAACCCAAGATAAGGTCCTATATTGATAAATCCAGCTTCGAATATGCAGGAGCAAGTGGAGGGTTTATCGATATGCTTGGATATCCATTTTGTAGAGGAAGAATTTTCGATAGCCTTGAAAAAGACAATTCACAATATAATAATACAAGGGAATGCTTTTGGGCAAGCGGTGCTGCACTCTTTATAAGAGCCGAGCTATTCCATAAATTCTCAGGATTTGACCAAGAATTCTTTGCTCATCAAGAAGAAATAGACCTTTGTTGGAGATTGAAAAACGCCGGATACAAGGTTATGGTTTGCCCAGAATCGGTTGTATATCATCTTGGTGGTGGAACACTTAACAAGAGCTCAGCCTTTAAGACCTATCTTAACTTTAGAAATAATCACTACCTTCTTTACAAAAACTATCCAGTTAAAGATTATAATAAGATTATTTATATAAGATACTTATTAGATTATCTGGCTGCCTTTACCTTTCTATTAAAAGGGAGGGTTGGCGAATTTAAGGCAGTATTTAAGGCATTAGAGGATTTCAAAGCAAATAGAGTCAAATTCCAAAACAAAAGAAACTACTCAAACCGCAAAACAAATTCAATTCTAAAAAGAAGCATACTCTTAGAGTATCATATCTTTAATAAAAGAGAATTTAAAGATTTACCAGACTTATAAATTATTTTACATAAGAATCAGGAACTTTAAAATGCTTGAATTCTATTTCTTTCAGCATCTGGGTAAAGAAGCGAGATTGTCTAAAGATAACCCTTTTAGCCTTTACTCTAATTTTAGATAAATCCTCTGGAGAATCTATCTGATTACTTGTAATAGAAACGCTAAAAGTTCCTAAATCCCTAAGATTAACATTCTTTCCGGTACTCAAACATTCATTTATTGCCCAAACCATACTATCCAATGCATTCAAAAAATCTCCTGGACTCAACCTGCATCTACTTGCAGCCATTTTGGCAATATAACGTTCATCCACAGTATTCATAGTAAGTTTATTTGCAAAATACTTAATCTGTTCTTGATTAGATTTGTCAATAAATTTCTTTTTCCATAGTTTATATAAAATAGCCATAATAAATATATTTAAGAGATTAATACTAATATCAACTTTATTATTTTTCGACTATTTAGCTCTTTACTACCATAGAATTAATAATTAAGACCATTTGATCAAATAGTAAAGAACGTAATAAGCCTTATTGCAGGGCGAATTAAGCCATAAACTGAGGTGCAGAATGCCCATTCTGACCATAGTAGAATAGGCATTCTATAGGGTGTGAAATGGACATTCTACACCTTGTTTTATCAAGTAATTCATCCTGCATTACGGCTTTAATCATCCAACTATATGACATAATTAATATGCAAAAAGCAAGTTATGATATTCTTTTTTCTATGTATTTTGAATGCAATACCCTTAGTATTCCTACATAATCTAAACTAAAAGCTATCTCATCCCCTACCTTATACTTCTTTTTGTTCTCAAATAAATCAATTACAAACATATCAGAACTGCTTCCAACTATATCTATTTCATCATCCATTGGCTTGATATGTTCTGAATCTACATCCAATAAACCTATATCTACTATAGCCCTATAAGAAGTTTCTCCAATCATATTTTCATCAAAACTTACTGAATGACCCTCAAGATTTGTCCCCATTTCTCCCATAGGAACTACAGGCTTCTCAATCAATTCAATTATTTCTGAATAAAGGACAAAGATATCAGTCTTAAGGTTTTTAAGATTAGTATTATTATAAACATCGGTTCCAAGAAAAAGGGTTTCCCCTACCCTAAAATGATTTACTCCCTTAGGCAAAAGATTTTGAAGAATTAAAGGTATTGTTACAGAAGATCCTGCTGAGACATATTTTATCTTCTTTTGGAATTTGGCTTCAATTAATTGTTTGTATAAGATTAGCTGAATAAGCTTGTCATGATTAGGCAACACTCCATATAAACAGGATAAATTAGCCCCAATCCCAACAACCTCAATATTCTCTAATTCAAATATCTTGGAATAGAACTCCATAATACTATCACGCATTATACCTTCCCTAAGCTCTCCAAGCTCAATCATAATAATCACCTTATGAATCTTATTCTGAGCCTTAGCCTCTTGGGAGAGGAGTTTAATGGTTTGAATTTCTGTATTCATACTAATATCAGCATAACGAATTACGTTCTTAATAGTATGTTTTGCAGGTGGCTTAATAAATATTGTTTCAATATCAGGTCTGATTTTCTTAATGATTTTCAGATTATATATCCTTGAATCGCATACCTGGTCTATATCATAAGAAAGGATTTCTTCTAAATACTCCTTATTCCCACAAAGTAGTTTTGAAACAATTGACCATTGAATATTATTCTTTCCGAAAAGCCTGTTTAGGTAATTAAAATTAGATCTAAGCTTTTCCTTATCAAGATTTACATATGTCATAATTTATTTTTTAATATATCTCATTTCAAGATATTTGTTTGTAAATCCTTGTTTTTCATAAAGAAACTTTGCAGGATTATCAGGCTCAACATGAAGAGCAATAGAGCCATTGGTCAGTTCTTTTGCCTTTTCTATCATTTGTTTCCCAATACCTTTACCCCTCATTTCTCTATGTGTTGCAATATAAACTAATATATTTTCAGGAATAAAACCCTTCATTCCGGTATGATTAATCACTAATACTGAGGCAAGTGTTTCGTCGATATAACCTAAGAGGATAAAACCTCCAAAGCTAAAAGATTCTTTTAAAGCATAGTCGATACATTTTTCAATATCATCTCTCTCGTCTCCAAATTGGTCAAGGTTTTTAAAAAGAAAGTCAATTATTTCTTGTTTTTCAATTGAATTGGGTTTGTTTTCTGGATCAAAAATTCTAATTTTCATATTTATATTTGTTTAGGTTATTAATTCGCATAATAATTTTAAATTCAATCTATAATAAATTATATATTCATGAAATAGATACATTGAGATTAAAATAAAATTAAATGCCTTCGGATAAAATAAGAATAAATAAATGGTTTTTTGAGTAAAATTTATCCGAAATCTTATTACTCAAAACATAAAACTATTGCAATAATACGAAATAAATTCAGGATTTGCAAATTATTTTAACTTTTATCATACAAATTAAGAAGTATTAAGAGAGAATTATTAGTATTCTCCATATCATATTTAACAAAATCACTGAAATAATATATCACAGAAAATGACTAACTTTGCAGACTTGAATTTGAGAATATGAAGAGTTTGGATTTTGACAGAGAACATTTATGGCACCCCTATACTTCAGCAACCAACCCTTTGCCTACATATAAGATAATCAAAGCAGAAGGAGTTAGACTAAAGCTTGAGAACAATAGGGAATTGATAGATGGGATGAGTTCTTGGTGGGCTTGTATTCATGGTTATAACCACCCTTATTTGAATTCGGCTATTGAAAACCAAATAAAAGACTTTTCGCATATTATGTTTGGGGGCTTAACCCATGCCCCAGCTATAGAGCTTGGAGAATTATTATTATCAATTCTTCCAAAGGAATTTCAGAAGATATTCTATGCCGACTCAGGTTCTGTTGCTGTCGAAGTAGCAATGAAGATGGCAATTCAGTATTGGTATGGGAAAAAGAGGAAAGACAAGACTAATTTTCTATCAGTTAGCTCTGGTTATCATGGCGACACATGGAATGCTATGAGTGTTTGCGACCCAATAACTGGTATGCACTCAATCTTCGGTTCTTCCCTTTCAAAGCGTTATTTTGCAAAGAAACCAAAGACCATTGAGGATATTTCCTCACTTGAAGATATAATAAAAAGAGAAAAAGATAATATTGCAGCATTTATAATTGAGCCAATAGTTCAGGGAGCAGGAGGAATGAATTTCTATTCTAAAGAATATCTAACTCGAGCTGTAGAACTTTGCAGAAATAATGATATCCTTGTAATTTTCGATGAGATTGCAACTGGCTTTGGAAGAACTGGTAAGCTATTTGCCTTTGAACATATTAATCTTTTGCCTGATATTTTATGTATTGGCAAGGCTCTAACAGGAGGATATATGACCTTGAGTGCAGTAATCACAACAAATAATATTGCAGAGACTATTTCCAATAACGAACCTTGGGCATTTATGCATGGACCCACATTTATGGCAAATCCATTAGCTTGTGCTGTGGCTAAGGCTTCTATTGAATTGCTTCTATCCTATAATTGGAAAGAGAAGATTAAGGAAATTGAAGAGGAAATCTCAAATCGTCTATCCATTGCTAAAACCTTCCCAACGGTAAAAGAGGTTAGGGTACTTGGAGCAATAGGAGTAATTGAGATGAAGAAGGAAGTGGATATGAAATGGATACAAGAGAAATTTGTAGAGGAAGGAATTTGGGTTAGACCTTTTGGGAAGATGGTTTACATTATGCCTCCATATATTATAAGTAAGGAAGATTTAGAAAATCTTTGCTTGAGTTTAATTAAAGTTGTATCTCAGATAGATTAATTATGGGTTATTTTTCAAGAGAGTTAGAAAAATTAAAGCAAGAAGGAAATTTCAGAGAATTACCTAAGGGAGAGAATAATAATAATTTTATCCTAAGAGATAGGATTTCTATGATTAATTTATCCTCTAACGACTATATGGGACTAAGTAATAGTGAGGAAATAAGAGAAGACTTTCTTAGCAAAATAAACTCTAAGAATTTTATTCCAAGTTATAGTTCTTCAAGACTATTAGGAGGAGAATTTAAAGCATATAGAGAATTAGAAGAATTCCTTGCCCATATCTTTCAAAGAGAAGAGGCAATGGTTTTCAATTCTGGCTACCATGCAAATATTGGCATTATACCCGCTATCACAAATCCACAAACCCTAATCTTAGCTGATAGACTTATTCATGCCAGTATTGTTGATGGGGTATTATTATCCAAGTCTAAATTTATTCGTTACTCACATAACGATTATAATGAGCTGGAGAGATTGATAGATAAGTATAAGAATGATTTCGAAAGAATATTGATTATTAGTGAGAGTATATTTAGCATGGATGGGGATGAGGCTGATTTAGCAAGGCTTGTAACCATTAAAAAGAAATACAATAATATACTATTATATATAGACGAGGCTCACGCAATTGGAGTAAGGGGAGAGAGTTTTTTAGGACTTAGTCAAGAGAAAAATCTGATTCAAGATATTGATTTCCTTGTTGGAACATTTGGAAAAGCAATTGCTTCAGTTGGTGCCTATATTGTTTGTGAGAAAGAAACAAAAGAATTTTTAGTAAATAAGATGAGGAGTTTTATTTTCTCAACGGCCCTACCCCCTATTAATATTCTTTGGACTAAATATGTGTTTGAGAATATTATTGATAAGGAAAGGGATGCTTTTAAGATGAGAGAGAGAAGAGAAAAACTAAATAAACTATCCCTCACACTAAAAGAGGGCATTATAAATAAAGGCTATAAAACTACAAGCTCATCTCATATTATTCCTTTAATAATTGGAGACTCTTTTCTCTGCACCCAAAAGTCAAAAGAATTACAAGAGAAAGGTTTCTACGCCTTAGGTATTAGACCTCCAACTATTAAGAAAGGTAGTGAAAGGATTAGATTTTCTCTTAATTCAGATATTGAGCTTGAAAGCATTAACCAATTAATTAGTTTAATTTAGAATGAAGGTAGAGTTTATAAAGCAAACTAATTCCGAGCAATTAGTATTATTCTTTTCGGGTTGGGCAACAAGCCCTGAGCTCCTTGGGGATTTAAACCCAAAGGATAAGGATTTAGCTATTGTATATGATTACAGAGATTTTGACTTCGACTATTCTTTATTAAATTCTTATAAAGAGATTAAGCTAATTGCTTGGTCGATGGGAGTCTTCGCTTCAAGCAAGATATTAGGTAATAAGAGCAATAATATAATTAGCTCAACAGCTTTTAATGGAACTAATTTCCCTATAGATAATACAAAAGGGATTTCTGAAAGCATTTTTAATTCTACCTTAGATACTCTTAATCAAAGAAACCTTGAGAAATTTCAGTTAAGAATTACTGGTTCAAAAATTGAATACGAAAAGTTTAAAGAAAAGAATAGGGACAGAGAGATTGAGGATTTGCAAAACGAATTAAGAGAGATAAAAAGTCAATATATAATCAATCCTAATGAAGAATTGATTTGGGATAAAGCCGTTATTGGTAAGCAAGATAGAATTTTTCTAATGGAAAATCAAATAAATGCTTTTAAAGATAAAACTGAGATTATGATAGTGGAGGCAAACCACTATGATTATAAAATAATAAAAGACCTGATTAATGAATAAGGAGTTAATTAGAAAACGTTTCCACAAAGCATCTAAGACTTATTCCAGTGAGGCAATTATTCAAAATAAGATTGCCAAAAAGCTGATTGAAGAAATTATTGTCTTGGGCGAGAGGAATTTCGATTCAATTCTGGAGATTGGATGTGGAACAGGTCTTTTGTCAAAGGAAATTAATAGAAGTTTTGAGTTTAATACTCTTAATCTAAATGATATTTGCCAAATCCATTTAGAGGATAAATCTCTTTCGGAATTAGTTAATTATTTTGAAGGAGATGCTGAAACTATAATTTTACCAAATAATCAGGATTTAATTATCTCTTCATCCACCCTACAATGGTTTAATAATTTAGAATCCTTCTATTCAAAGATTAATTCCCTATTAAGCACTAATGGATTATTTGCTTTCTCAAGTTTTTCTAAAGAGAATTTTATTGAGATTAAGACCATAACCAATCAAGGATTAGATTATATCTCTTTTGAAGAGAATAAAATACTATTAGAAAAGAATTTTGAGATTCTTTATTCTTATCAGGATATTATAAAGCTCTATTTCTCCACTCCAAAAGAAATATTGGTCCATCTTAGAAATACTGGGGTAAATGCAATTAATTCTCCTAATTGGACAAAGGGGAAGCTAATCCAATTTATAGAAGGATACGAAAAATTCTATATTAAGGACAAGGGATATTGCCTAACCTATAATCCTTATTATTTTATTTGTAAAAAGAAAAGCTAATAATGATAGAGAAAACTTATTTTGTTTCGGGTATAGATACTAATATTGGTAAAAGCTATGCAACCGGCTATATTGCCAAGCAATGGATGAGCGAAGAAGAGAAAGTAATAACTCAAAAACTAATCCAAACAGGTAATACTGATTATAGCGAAGATATTGATTTGCATAGAAAGATAATGGGAATTGAGAATACTCCTTTCGATATTGATAAAACAACTATGCCTGAGATTTTCTCCTATCCTTGCTCTCCCCTTCTTGCCAGCAAATTGGATAAAAGAGAGATTGATTTTAATAAGATAAAATCCTCAACAAAGACTCTTGAGGAGAATTTTGACAAAGTAATTATCGAGGGAGCTGGAGGATTAATGGTCCCTTTACTTGAGGATTATTTTATTATCGATTATGTGAGGGATATGAAATATCCTTTGATTTTTGTTACCTGTGGAAGATTAGGTAGTGTGAGTCAAACAATGTTGAATTTAAAATTAATCAAATCTTATAATATAAAACTCCATACTTTAATCTATAATACTGCCTTTGATTCTGATGAATTAATTTCCAACGATAGCTTTGAATTCATTCAAAGACAAACCTCTAAACTATTTAAAAACGTTAAGATAATTAAATTACCAAGAATAAGTTTTTTTAAGTGATTTCTTTTCATATATTTGCACAAGGATTTAAAAACAAGCAAATATGGAAAATATAATAAACCAAGATGAGCTGAAATTCCTTCAGCTCTTAGCAAAACAATTCCCAAATGTTCAGGCAGCAAGTACAGAGATTATTAACCTTGAGGCTATCCTTCTCTTACCAAAAGGAACTGAACACTTTGTTACAGATATACATGGAGAATTTGAAACCTTCTATCATATACTTTCTAATGCCTCTGGTAGCGTTAAGAGAAAGATAGAGGAGATATTCAAAGACACTCTATCAACAGCTGAGAAAAACCAATTAGCAACAATTATTTACTATCCTCATGAGAAACTTGAGATTTTAGAAAAAGAAGGTGTACTTAATGAGAAATGGTATATTGCGACATTAAATAGATTGGTTTGCGTCGCAAGAGATGTTGCTATGAAATATACTCGTTCTAAGGTTAGAAAAGCAATGCCTAAGAATTATGAATATATTATAGATGAGCTTCTTTATGAAAGCTCTATCGATAAAGCAAGCTATTTCTCAAGTATTATAAAATCTATTATTGAATTAGATAGAGCCAATTTCTTTATTGAATCTATCTGTGCTTTTATAAAGAGATTATTAATAGACAGGCTTCATGTTGTTGGGGATATTTACGATAGAGGTCCTAATGCAGAGAAGGTAATGAATTTAATTACTAATCATCATTCTGTAGATATCCAATGGGGAAACCACGATATTGTTTGGATGGGGGCAGCATGTGGAATAGATTTGAATGTTGCGGAGGTTATTCGTTTAAGTGCAAGACATTCTAATTTAGAAACAGTAGAAGATGAATATGGTATCAACCTTATGCCTATTATTAGTTTCGCCCTATCCCAATACGAAAAGGACCCTGCAATTCCTTTTATTCCTAAAAGCACTCAAAAAGGACAATTGGAAACAGATGTAAGATTAGTTACCCTTATTCATAAGGCTATCTCAGTAATAACCTTTAAATTAGAAGGACAATTAATCAAGAGGAATCCAAGCTTTAATATGAGTCACCGCCTTGTTTTGGATATGATTAACTACGAAAAGGGAGAGATTTGCATTGATGGAGAAACCTATCCTCTAATCGATTCTCATTTTCCTACCATCGACCCAAGTGATCCTCATCGCCTTACTAAAGAAGAGGAAATAGTTATTGAAAAGATTAGACAATCATTCCTAAACAGTGAAAAGCTTCAAAAGCATATTGCATTTCTATTTTCTAAAGGAGGAATGTATTTAGTTTATAATAATAATCTACTTTGCCATGGTTGTATTCCAATGACCTCCGAAACTGAGTTTAAGAAATTCAACGTTAAAGGCAAGGAAGTTTATGGCAAGGAATTATGCGACAGGTTTGAAGACACAGTTAGAAAGGTTTGGTTGGATAAGGAAAATGCTAATAATCATCCAGACAGGGATTATTTCTGGTACCTATGGTGTGGAGACACTTCTCCAATCTTCGGGAAAGACAGGATGGCAACCTTTGAGAGATATTTGATTGAGGATAAAAAGCCTCATAAAGAGAATCAGAATATTTATTTCAAACTCAGGAATAATAAAGACGTTGCAAGCCTAATACTTAAAGAGTTTGGATTAGATATTAAAGACTCAAGAATAATTAATGGTCATGTTCCTGTTAAGGTTAAAAAGGGAGAAAGTCCTATACTATCGGATGGTAGATTACTTGTAATAGATGGAGGAATGTCAAGACCATATCAAAAAGAAACAGGGATTGGTGGCTATACCTTAGTATATAGCTCTACAAGATTATTTATTGCTGAACATATGCCTTTCTCATGCAAACAAGAAGCAATAGAAAAAGATGAAGATATAATCTCCTCATTATTAATAGTAGAAAATAAGGAGAATCCAATATTAGTAAGAGATACAGATATAGGAAATGAACTAAGGAGCCAAATCAAAGACCTAAAACTCCTAATCAAAGCCTTCAACAAAGGACTAATCCTCGAAAAATAGGATAAAAGAGATTCTAAACAATAAACAAGTCTAAATAAAACGAGAAGCCTTTATTATAAAACGAGAAGTCCTTATTATAAATTTAGAAGCCTTTATTATGAGGTCGAAATGGCATTTCGTGAGCATGAAATGGCATTTCGACCTTAAAATATCTTAGTCTAATT
>Ga0265293_10007143_pt1 | contig 17396 bp, 24 predicted proteins | sample Munlanlewell138R_FD_192505 | JGI IMG/M metagenome (GOLD analysis project Ga0265293, IMG submission 192505) | Leachate microbial communities from a municipal landfill in Southern Ontario, Canada - Leachate well 138R | ecosystem: Engineered > Solid waste > Landfill > Unclassified | place: Canada...
AGTATAATATGATTAAATTAATATAATTTATATATATTTGCAAAGAAGATTTTCTTTGCAGGAGGTTTATATAATTAAATAGAATGCTTATAGGACTATTGTGGGCTACCCATATAGTCCTTTTTGTGTTCAAAATAAAAAAAGGAGGTAGTATTATGAACAATGTTGTATTAATAGGAAGGTTAACTAGGGACCCTGAACTAAGGTATCTCCCTAATACTGGTACTGCAAATTGCACATTTAATATTGCAGTAGATAGGGGGCTTTCCAAAGAGAAAAAGCAAGAAATGGAATCTAAAAACCAACCAACTGCTGATTTTATTCGAATAGTAACATGGAATAAGATAGCAGAGAATTGTGCCAACTATTTAACTAAAGGTAGGATGGTAGGGGTACAAGGAAGAATTCAGACTGGCTTTTACGAAAAGGATGGCCAAAAAATATATACAACAGATGTTGTGGCAAGCCAAATTGAATTTCTAGGTGGAGGTACTGAGCAAAGTGGCAAAAATGCTCATACTGAAAATTCATTTGACAATGAATTGGCTGGATTTATGCCATTTGATTCAGATGATATTCCATTTTAGAGAGTGCTAATTTATATTAGCATCTCTCTACATTGTTAGGAGGGAGATAGAATGAAAACCTTGTTAATTACACCAAAGACAGTTAATAAGGGAGATATGGTGGGAGTATTTACTGAAGATAGAAATGAGCCTTATGAAGTTATATATATAACTTCAAAAACTCTTATTCTTAAAGGCGAAGATAGAAAGAAGAAAATAGCCTATTGGAGTGAGAGAAAGTCTTGTTATTCAGTAGATAACAAATATCAAGTGGTTTAAGGAGGGTTATAGAATGAATAGCAGTGTTTTGATTGATATAGATTACCCTATTTTTTTTGAGGGGAAGTTCAATCATAATAAACAACATCATTTATGGTACAAGGATTTAGTAACTACAATTAATGGACCACATGGATACGACTTTCAAATAGAAGCTATGGGAAAAGTAAATGTTTTATTATATGAAAAGGAGACAAAGAATTTACTTTTTCATGCCAAGGATAGTAATACACTCCATCGTGAGTTATCAAAACATATAGAAGGTGATAAAGAGTTATATCTTCTATTGGCTAATAATCACCCAAAATACCATATGAATATTATAAATAATAATTGGTGGGAATGTTTTTTGGTAGATGATGAGCTTAATGTTTTAAATTTTAATTGGATATTAAATGCTGAAACATTATTAGAAGCAATAAACGAAGTAAAAGTTATGATAAATGATGTTTTAGAAGTAATAAAAAAAGGAGGGTTATAGAATGTTTAAAATTAGTAGAAAAGATTTACTAGAAGGACTTAAAAAGGCAACTAGAGGGATTTCAACGAGAAGTACATTGCCTATATTAGAAGGTGTTTTATGTGAATTTGGAAGTGGAGAACTTAAAATTACTGGTTCTGATTTGACTACTTCTATTATTGTAAAAATACCTTGTGAGACTGGAATGTTTGATGATGTTTTTATTCTTGATGGAAAAATGTTTTTAGACATTATTAGCAAAATGTCATCAGATGAGATTGAAGTCTCTAGAAATGACAAGATAGTTACTATTAAAGGTGGCAAATCTACCTTTAATATAAATATTAAAGGTACAAAAGAAGAATATCCTACTATAGAACATACTCTTTCAGAAAAAAAGGAAATAGTTTTAAAGGCAGATGTTTTTAAAGAACTATTAGCAAAGACGGTTCCTTTTGTAATGAAGGATGATACAAGGCCTACTTTAACTGGAGTTTTATTTAGTTTTAAAGAGGGCAAGATAACAGCTGTCTCATTAGATGGCTATAGAATGGGTCATACAATAAATAGTGTGTCAAATACTGAAGAGGTAGATCTTATTATCAAAGGAGATGACCTTGCTAATATAGTAAAGACGCTTGATAAAGAAACTATTAAAATATCCTTCAGTGATAATTCCACCCTGGTAGGTTTTGAAAATGGGAATACATCTATTTATACGAAACAACTAGGTGGACAGTTTTTTAACTTTGCGGAGTTATTAAAGAAGGCAAACGATTCAAATGTTAGTATAGAAGTAGAAACAATGGCATTAAAAGATGCTATGGAAAGAGTTAATATAGTTGCAAAAGATGGAGCAACATTTAAACCAACAGAACTATATATTGAAGAAGGACATTTAATTATCTCTACAAAAAGTGAAACTGGAAATGCAGTAGAGAAAATAAAGATAGAAGAGTTAGAGGGAGAACAAGAAAGTTTTAAAATAGCATTCAATCCCTTCTTATTCTTAGAAGGTTTAAAGACGGTTCTATCTGAAAAAATAGAGCTGAAAGTAAAAAGTGAAATAGAACCACTTTTTGCTATAGAGAAGGAAGGTTCATTTGTATATATGCTTCTCCCTATACGAATATAAAAATAAAATAGCCCAAAAGGGCTATTTTTGTTAGGTTTTACTCCACCAAAAATAATAACCAAAGAGGCTTTTTATATCCTCAGTAAAACCTTATATATATTATAGTATATAATTTACTTTATGACAATATTTTTGTTGTGTTTTTAATAATATATGGTATAATATGATTAAATTAATATTTTATAAATTGTAAAGAGTGATTACTCTTTACGGAGGTTTATATAACTAAATAAGAATGCTGATAGGACTATTGTGGGCTACCCATATAGTCCTTTTTGTGTTCAAAATAAAGAAAGGAGGGTTATAGAATGGCTTGTTTGAGATGTGGGAGGAAATTATCCGATCCTGTAAGTATAGCGAGAGGGTACGGAAGTACCTGCTATGGGAAATTAGGAAAGGATAAAAAGAAAAACAACTCAGAGGAAAAGCAAGAAGAATTTGCAGTTGATGTGAATTTCTTAGATGAACTAAGAAATAAGACTGCATAAAAAAAGAGGAGGAAGATAGAATGAGAAGATTTTTGCGTGGGTATAGTTCCGTAGAAGCGTTGCATGATGCAGGTTACACAACAGAGGCTTTGAGGGCTGAAGCCATTATGTTTGATGCCGAAGTTGATAGGCAACAGACAATGCTTTTAAAGGAGGAGGAAGATAGAAATGATAATTTCAAAGGGCCAAAAAATAGTAATAGATGATAAAGAATTTATTGTCGGAGATTACTATGCAGCTAATAACAGTAGCGTATATAGTGGCAAAATAGGGCTTATCCTAGAAGTCAAAACAAGTCAAGATAAGGATACTGATAATATAGGTCCAGATATTTATGTAGACTTTGGCGATGGAGAAGTTATTATGGCTGCTGATATGCTAGAAGAATTGCCTTTTTAAACAGGAGGGTGATAGAGGAAAAGTGCTTATTTAGTGCTTTTCCTCTTAACTTTTTATTAAGTTCAAAGGAGGGTTATAGAACAAGAGGGTACTATTGTACCCTCATAATATTAAGGAGGGTTATAGATGATAAATAAAGCTATTGAGATTTTAAAAGAAAGTGCAAATGAAAATAATAGTTCTTTTGTGCCAATAAAACCTATAATTAATTATTTAGTTACTAAGTGCGAAGGGGATGGTACTTTCGCAGAAAGAGTTATATTAGAAGGCAAAACAGTAAAAGAATGCATGCAATATGTAGAACAAGAGATAAAGAAGAAACTAAATAATAAAAATGGTCATATACCAGACCCAGAAGTATATGATATGGCAGTAGAATATTATACTTCTGATGAAATTATAATAGAAAAACCAGAAAAAAGAATTAAAGATACTTCAATAATTTCTGAATCTAAGTCAAAAGGAATGATTCTTCCTAAACATCCTAAGAAAGCAAAGGAAGAACAGAAAAAAAATCAGATAAGTATATTTGATTTTTAGGAGGGATTTAGATGAAGAAAAATATATTGAAAAATATACCTTTTGTTGAAATTAAAGAAGAATGGAAGAGTATTTTAAGTAGAATAGTAGATACCAATATTAAATATGGCATTATTGCTAATATAGAAACTATTGAAGATGAAACTATTCTTGTTTTAAGTTTTTTAAGTACAAATGCTTTAATAACTAATAGAGTTTTTTTAACTAAGAAAGATTATATTACTCAAGACTTTTGCACTTCTAATATGAAGTGGAAAGTCGGATCTATTGAAACAATATTAGGTTATTATTGGGATAAAAATTGTTTAATACTTGATTCTGCTTCAGAAATGGCATTGTCTAAATTCTTTAATGTTTCTGATTTGCTTTTATTAAGAGTTGAAGAATTGCAAAGAAAAATAAAAGCGAATAGATTAAAAGAAAAACATGAAATAGAGAAGAAGAACATAGATAAAAAAATGGAGATTATTCCAGAACTGCCAAACAACTTCAAGGAATGGGTAGATAAAAAAGTTTTATATGATAGTAGATATATTTACTATAACTATAAAACTAAAGAAGGATATTGTACCTATTGTGGAACAGATGTAATTGTATCTGATGCAAAGCATAATAAAGATGGTGTATGTCCTTTTTGTAATGCCAATATTAAGTATAAGGCTATTGGCAAGTCTAGAAATATAGTTGACTATGGGAAGGCTACATTGTTACAAGTTGTAAATGATGAGTTATTGGTAAGAAATTTTGATGTTATTAAACTATATGGGCAAGAATATAGAAAACCAAAATTAATAATAACAGAGCTTCAAAGGTTTTTTGTAAATAAAGATAAAAAAATTGGTGCATATGAGTTTAATAACTTTAAGCAAACAGGGGAACGAAGATGGTGTGAAGGTATATCTAGTAACAATTATTATTCAATGTTTTATTCTAAACAATATGATTTTGCTAATACTGTTTTATATACCAATAATTTAGAAATATTAAATAATACTATCTTAAAGTACTCTGGTTTAAAAGAATATGCTTTATATAAAGGCGAAAATCGGTTTCCTGTAGGTTATTATATTGACAAATACTTGGAGTTTCCAGGGCTAGAATATTTGGTTAAGTTAGGGTTATATAAACTTGTAGATAGTATGATAGGTGTTTATTTTAGTTATGCTCATAGCAAAGAAATAAATATCAAAGGAAATAATTTATTAGAGGTTTTAGGCATTGATAAAGTACAATTAAAGACTTTACAAAGAATAAATGGAGGTTTTAATGAACTTCATGTAATTAAAGAAGCTAAAAAAGCTAACCTAAAACTTTCAGATGAACAAATATTATTTATTTCTCAAAAAGCTAATATCATGAGTGTTGTCACGGTTTCTAAATATACTACTGTTAATAAAATAATTAAATATATTTCATCTCAATCTCTACAAAATATTAATAATAAATTATTGGACTGGGTTGATTATATTAATTATTGTGAGTTATTAGAATATAACCTATACAATGAGTCTATTTTATTCCCAAGAGATTTAACTAAGTCGCATGATGAAGTTATGGATTTATTTAAGGATAAAAAACTAGAAATATACAACGATAACATAAAGAAGATGCATGATTTCATGCTTAAGACTTACTCATGGGGCTATGGTAACTTTGTTGTTGTTGTTCCTAAATCATATGATGATATCGTTAAAGAAGGAGACATTCTTGGTCATTGTGTATGGAAAAGTGATTACGGTAAAAAAATAATTGAGGGCAAATCTGTTATTCTGTTTTTAAGAAACAAGGATAATGCTAGTGAACCCTATTATACTATTGAAGTAGATGCTAAAAACCATAATGTAATACAATGCCGAGGCAAGAAAAATAAGGATATGGATGAAAAGGTTGAGAAGATAATTGAAAAATATAAGGCCATGAAACTACAAAAATTAGGAATGGCTGCTTAGGAGGATGATAGAGATGACTACTAGGTTAAATGCTAAACTTACAACGGTGCTTAATTTTAAAGAAAGAGGACCGTATGGAGATAGTAGTTATAGAGGTAATTGTAGTGGATATGTTCAGAAAGCTTTGTTTGAACATTTTGAACCTAAAAAAGTAATAGATCCTATGTGTGGTTCTAATACAACTGGGGATGTTTGTGTTGAGTTAGGGATTGACTATCTATCACTTGATTTAAATCCTAAATATGGCAGTTTTGATATACTAAGTGATGATATTCCTGAAAGCTGTGACTATTTAATAAGTCATGATCCTTACCATGATATAATAATGTATTCAGGTAATGTTTGGGGAAATAAGCCTCACCCTAATGATTTATCAAGGTGTGGAACATATGAAGAATTTATCCAGAAAATTAATATAGCCCATGCTAAGATGTATAATGCACTTAGGAAAGGTGGCCATTTAGCAATTTTAACTGGTGACATTAAGAGAAAAGGACAGTTTTATAGCTTGATAAAAGACATGGATTGGTATGGCATACCAATCCAGCACATAATCAAACTGCAACATAATTGTTTTTCTGATAATATTAAATACAATAATCCTAAGCTAATCCCTATAGTGCATGAACATCTATTGATATTTAGAAAAGATGACCACTATATAATTAGAGGTAAAATTACTAAAACAATAGATATTGACAGTAGGACTAGGACTAAGTTATCTTGGTTTACGGTTGTCCTAAATGCTATGGAAAGGCTTGGAGGAAAAGCATCTTTACAACAACTCTATAATGAAATTGAAGGCCATGCAAAGACTCAGACTAATCAACATTGGAAAGAAAAAATAAGACAAGTAGTCCAATCTTATAAAGATTTCCAAAGTGTTGATAGGGGAGTTTACAAATTAGTTCCTTTTAGGGAATGTAATGCATCTGTTGTAGCTTAACTTAAGGAGGATGATAGGAATGGAAAAAACATTAATACAATATGGTGAGATTATTAGTGTTAATGATGAGGAATTTGAGTCATCTTTAGCTTTCAACAAGACAATAAAAAATTTTGCTGAAGCCTTTTTTGAAAGTCCAGAATACTTTAATAATGAAACTTTGGTATCAATTTATCATTACATTTATACAGACAACATATTAACTGCTGAACAAATAGTGGGAGATGTAGAGGGTCATATCGTAGGTAAAGAAAGTGTTTATGATACTGATCACCTATTAAGTTTACTGAATGATGGCTATAATTGGATAGATTTCAATACCAAATGTCAAGTTGAGACATTAGCTTATAATATTATTAAAGTTATGTTAGGAGGTTTATAGGATGGGCGAATATGTGGTTAATAAGAAAAAGGGCATAGAAATCAAAATAGGCGTATCTCAAAGCACTACTGACAGATGTTTCTTAACATCTAAAGAAGAATTGATTAAGTTAAGAGATATGGGATATAGTGACAGAGATGGATATGATGATTACGATTGTATTGAGTCTTATATTAACAATCCTGATACTATATACGAATCTTATCAAACAGCTATTGAAGCTCAAGATGAAGCGGTAGAGTCTATATGGGATAGATTAACTGATATTCTTTTTGATGAGAATGAGAATAAAGAGTTGATATTATCTGATAAATGGCATATATGGGATAAGGGTACCAGTAGGAACGATATATGGGGTTGGTTCAACAGAAATCACTCTAAAGGTATTCGATATCTATTATATTGATTAATTTAAGGAGTGTAATAAGATTAAGATAATAATTAAAATAGCAGGTGGTAGATGATAGTAATTATGAAAAATACAGAAAAGAGTTAAGACATGAGGCTGAAGTATTATCTGTACATCGTGGTTAATATGTTGTTTTGAAAGGTGAGGGTTTCCTCACTTTTCTTCTTTCCAATTATATCCATTGCAATATAGTTAATAATTTTTTAATAAAACAAATGTATGTAGCATAACAATTGTTTTATTGTTAATAGAATAAGAGGTTACTCCTATTATATTTTTTACAAAGGGAACTTTTTCAAATAATATATTCTACTTTACAACAATGAATTTATTTAGTATAATATGACTAAATTAATATTTTATAAATTGTAAAGAGTGATTACTCTTTACGGAGGTTTATATAACTAAATAAGAATGCTGATAGGACTATTGTGGGCTACCCATATAGTCCTTTTTGTATTTTTTAATAATATAAAGGAGGATGATAGAATGTTAAAAGAAATTATGTATGGTACAGAGAATTATGTCAGCTATTTTGTTCAAGCTACTAGCGAGGAAATGGATGGAGTGTTTAATTGTAAAAAGTATGGCTCCTTCCTAAATGAAGAAAAAGCTAGAAAGTTTGCAGATGAACTAGCAGAAATGTTCAAAGTGCCAGTTCAAAAAATTAATTAAAGGGGGAGAAAAATGAGAGTCGTTTTCATAAAAGAGGGTGGAGAAGTTTTAACCACTCCACCTATAGACATTTCTTCTATAACTGTAGGAGAATTTGTTAAGAACAAAGAAATCCTAGAAGAAGAAAATGGCTGTGAATTAGAAGCGGTAATCGTTTTTTAACTCTTTAATTAACTGAACTTTGAAAATTAAATATTAGGAGGGTGATAGAAGTGTTTAACGATATAGTAAACTATATCATTCATAAGGTGCAAACAGACAGTATTCTTTCTGGATTTCAACTTCTTATAAATGTTACAGATATAGAGTTGAGATTTGGATTAAGTCTAGATACAGATTCTATTGATTGCATTCTAGATTTATTAAGAGAGAAAGAAGAAGTGGCCGATGTGGTTTTCTATAATGGCTACTTTGATGTTCTTTTATATACTGATTATGCACTAAATTATTAAATTTAAGGAGGCTTATAGAAATGTTAAAAGAAGCTACAATCAAATGTATCGAAGAAATATTGGGAAATAACTACTATAAAAAGGATAGTTGTGGATGTTGGTTTTGTGATATCGATGCAGATTACAGAGATGAGTTTGATGAAGGGACTATCAAGAAAATAGTAAAATCAAAACATCCAAAAGAGACTTTTCAGAATTTATTTTACGAAGGTGATTTTGATTATTGGGAATGGGAATCTCTCTTTAAGTTGTTGAAAGATAACTTGGAAGAGTATGAAGAACTAAAGGATGAAATAACAGAGTGGTTAAACGAAAATGTTTATTTTAATCCTCCATTTACCCATTATAAGAATCAAAATGTTTTAGTTAATATTCTAGTAGATACTGGTGACGGGAACTATGACTACACTTGCAATAATCTTATGAACTTCTATAAAGATAAAGAAATTTATAAGGAAAGCAGTATTCTTTGGCTAATCAAACAACAAGGATATACAAAAAGAGACTTGCTAAATGTTATTAAAAACAAGCATGACAAAAATGATAAATTCCTTAACAGTATATCTGATGAACTTCTCAATTCTTGCTCTCATATGAACGCTTTAGTTTTTAGTGTAAAGATGAGCTTAGGGGAATTAATTAACTACCTTGAGCATCCAACAGATATTATATTAGACAAAGGTACAAGTTGTGGGTTAGTTGACTTTTGGAATGGTTCTGGAAGTTTACTAGATATTAGTTTAAAAAAGGATGTTGTTATTTCTAAAGAATATGCTAATGTATCAATAGATGGGGGGCATGGATATTCCATAAGTGAAATATATGGTATACTTTCATCTTATTGGACTAATACTTTTGTAGCTTAAAGGAGGAAAATAGAATGTATACATTATGTTGGGCAGGAAATGGTACCGAAGGTTGGGATAGATTTCCAACTAAAGAAGAACTTGAAAGATTTATCAAGTCTTTAATAGATGATGGTTTTTCCAACGAGGATATGCTGGTATATAGTCCTAATGTGGATTATATTGTGCCAAGTGAAGATGGAACAATATAAGGTATAGGAGGATAACGGGAATGAATTTATTAACTAAAGAACTGATTAAAGAAATCCCTAAACTATATGAGACTGAAAACATTGAGGACAAAATATGCCATGTTAAACTTTTTAATCCTTATGGGGTTGGTACTTGGTATATAGTTGAGTACGATGAAGAAACTAAAGAGGCTTTTGGATATGTAGAAATAGGAAGTTATCCAGAATTAACCTATTTCAGTCTAGATGAATTGGAGGCCTATAGACATTCAAGGTTCGGCTTAGGGATAGAAAGAGATTTACATTTTAAACCTAAGAGTTGGTCGGAAATAGAGGGAGAATAAAAGGATGAAGATAAGTTTGATAGATAAAGGGAGGTCTATAGAATGAAATCTGGTATTCTAGTAAACGGTAGACTTTTAGATATTGTCTTTAATGATATTATTGAGGCAGGTCAATGGGCTTATGCTAATGGTTATAATCCAGGGGAGTATAAAGCAGTACAACTACTCCCTAATGGTGAAATTAACCATAGGGCAATAATTCAGGTATATAGTTATAAAAAAGGAGATTATATACTTGAAAACCATTATACAACCGATGGTAAATTCCATCTACCTATGGAACGATATGAGGTAGATAAAGAGAGGTTTAAAGAAGAATACAGAGGAGACTTGTATAAAGTTGATGCTTGGATAGAATATTAGTTTTTTTGGAGGATTATAGAAAATGAGGATACATTTATTTGTATCCTCATTAAATATTTAAGGAGGGTTATAGAATGGAAAAAGATTATAAAGTTGATATAACTATTGATATAAAGTCAAAGTTAAGGAAAATATGGGAAGGAAAAACCTTCAGTGATAACTTGGTTCTCATAACAGAGCTTTTTCAAAATTCTCAAAGGGCTAATGCTAAGAATGTTTTTATTGAACTTAAAAATGGTAGCCTAACTTTCAAGGATGATGGTTGTGGATGTAAATCATCTTCTGATGTTTTGACATTAGATCAATCTAACTGGACATCAACGAATGAAGGTTTTGGAATAGGTCTATGGAGCTGGCTTGCAGTAAAAAGCGTTGAAGGGATTGAAGTTAAGTCAAATAACTGGAAAATCATTCTAACCACTAAGGAAATATTTGAAAACAATAGCCTTAGTGCAAGATTAGAGATATTTGAAAATAAAATCAAAGGTTTTGAGGTTACAATATACTCCCATATATTTTACGAAAGTAATAAAACTGTTTATGAGCGAATTGTTTCTGATGGAGAAATGCAATTGTCAAATGTATATTTGAATGGATATTTAATTCCTAAATTGGATTTGCATGAAGAGGCGAGGGGAAAAATATTTTCTAAATCTTTCTCAAACAAATATTTTGATGCTACTTTATACCCTACAAAATATGGTGTTGTTAGTAGTTTTTATGAAAGAAGGAAAATAGATAACTTTTATCCTACTGAATATGTAGATGGAGTAATAGAGGTTAAAAGAAATGCCTTAACTTTGCAAGAGCCTGACCGCAAAAATGTCATTCGTGATGATAAAAGATATGATTTTATTGAGAAACTTAATGAGTGCAGAAAAGAGTTATATCTAGAAATCGTTAAATCGGGTGATAGTAAGGAGATTGATGAACATTCTCGTGAGATAGATATGGTATTAGATGTAGAAGATTATGAAAAATATATTTTAGTAGATGATTTAGTATTAGAAATAGAAGAAAACTCTAGAAACATAGATGAATTTGATCCTACTACCAAATTTAACTCATTTAATAGGTTAGTTGATACTATTAAAGAAATGAATGAAACTTCTCAACTGTCTTTAATAGATAATCAAAATGATCATCAAGAGGAAATAGAAAAACTTTTAAATATTCATTCTGAAGTTTTTACATGGGTTAAAGTAAGTGGAGAAGAAATAGAAGGTGTTAGAGTTTTAACAGAATCTTTAACTGAGGATATGCTTGAAAGTTTATCTGTTCTTTCTATAGGTGGGGTAGTTTATAAAAAGGTTAGGGTTGAAGATTATAAGGATGACTTTAAAGAAGATGATGAGGAAAGAACATCTTTTATAACTTTAAAAACTACCAAGAAATCTAAGAAAAAAGATACTTTAAAAAGTGTTCTTAAAAAAACCAATAGGAAGGTATGGGTTAGTGCTAGTGAAATGGAGGATTATGCTGATCTTATCTCAAAGGTTGAATATTATGGGGTTAAAGTTTTTATTGCAAGAAATGTCTTACATGAAAATGTCTTTAAATCAAATAACATTCCATATATTACAGCAATAGAAGAAGGGATAAAAAAGACTAATGTTAAATGGGATGTAGAATTAAAGACTAAAAAGGAAGAAAAATTTATAGAGTTGTTACAACCATTATGTAACTATTATAATCTACCTTTAAATACATTTAAAATAGGAAACTTAAAATTGATGATAGAAACAATTTTAGATGGAAAGGTTATTAATAGGGAAATTATAGAGAATAAAAAGAACTCTATAAAGTTATATGGGGTTACTGATGGAGAAGATATAATCTTAGATAGGAGAGCTTTGGGGCTTCAAAGATTTAATCTTTCAGATGGTAACTTAGGTGTAAATGAATTTAAGGCTTTAATGGCCAACTTAAAAACTATATCTCATGAATTAGCACATCTTCTTTATAACACAGAGGATAATACAAAAGAACATAGAGGTATGGAATATTTGATTTATGATGAAATAGTAGGGCTATATCTTAGTATATAGCCCTTTGGCTACCGATAACTATTGGTAGCCTTGCTGATAAAATGTCTATTGTAGGCTATATTTTAATAGGAAAAAATTGAATATATAGGAGGCTGATATGATGATTAAATTAACTAATGTTAATAATTTTAAGAAAGGAGATAAAATCTTCGTAAGAGATAAAACTACAATGTGGGATAGTAATAAAGATGAATATTATAATTATTGTTTTGAGTATGTAATTGAGGTCAAAAGAAATAATCCTAAGACCTTTGGTTGTATTTATATTAGTGGTCCACATAAAGGGAGTGGGTTTAATTGGCACAAGGGACATAATCTTGCTCAGGATGATAAAAAAGAATACTATCTGATGGAATCTGACGAAGAAATAATTGATAATCATTATAGAATTTAAGGAGGGTTATAGAATGGAGATTAGAAAATTATTTAGAAAAAATGGAGATTATGAGTTATATTTTGGTATGCGTCTTGTTGATAATATACTTTATTCTGGTTGTGCGATAGGAGATGAAGAACTAGAGACAGATTATAGTTTATATAATTTATGCAATTACTGGAATAGTCTTACAGACGAAGATTTGGAATCAATAGATATTGATAGTTCTTTCTTTGATTCTATAGTAATTGAGTTTTTAAAATCAAAGAATTTTATTAACTTAGTAGAATCTCATTCTGATAAAGAATTAGCAATTCTTTGTCTTGATAATTTAAAAAGGAGAGGAAAACTTAATAAAGTTGGGGAGGTACTCCTTCAATATAAAGACCTGTTCTCTCGAAGTTTGATTTCAATAGGTCAGGCAATTACAAGAGAAGAAAGGGCATACTGGTATATTGCTAACTCCCAACTTGTAAGTAATGATATAGAAGGAACTATATTGTATTGGGTTTTCTTAGATGAAAGAGATAAGATGAGGGACATAATTAAAGGTATTAAAAACGAATATTTAGTTGTTATTGACAGTTCTTTTGTAAGAGATGCCCAAGTAGTGGATAACGAATATATTATAAATTACTTCAATGGAGATGATATTTGCAGCACAGACTATTATTGGTTTGATGTAGAGAATTGTGATCTTAGCGTTGGGATATATCAAGGTCATAATGTTGATGAAGTGTTAAGAAATGCTTCTATGGTGAGGAATATAGACAAGAGAGCTTTGAAGGCTTATCAACTTAAATAAGATGGGGAAACCCGTCTTATTTTTTAATTTCCTCCACACAATAAGTTTATTGTGCATATATAGGAAGTGTGATATAATATATCAAAGGAGGGATTTTTATGGGAAAAGCAGATTTCAAATTTTGTTGTTTTCATTTGTCTTTTTAACAAATTTTAGCAAGAATTATTTAACTTCTATAGAAGAGGCTAGTTTAACTTATAATATTAAAAGAGCGTTACTAGGATATTTGTTAAAATAATTAATTAATGTGGGGATTTTCTTGACTTTTTTATTTATCTTTTATTATATATGTGACTATATATATAATAGTCTATAATATACATAAAAGTTTATGAAGATATAATTAAATAAGGTAAGAGAGATTATTTTGTTAATAAAAGTATCAATGTGAAAAAATATGATATTTACGAGAGGGAGGTTGTAAGTAAATGGCTAAATCAATAGAACCTAATATTGCAGACTTAGCGAATAGTTGGCTTAAATCTTACAAATTGGATTATAAGCTAGAGCAGGAATCATTAAATACTGAAATAGACAAAGCACTTTCTGATTATTTTACTAAAAATGGAGGCACAGGTGCAAATAGACCAGATGTAAAATTGTTATTGCAAGACAAAAATTTAGCTTTTTATCCTATACTTATTGAATATAAGGGTTATAAAGATAAACTTGTGAAATTAGATGAAAATGGACAAGTTGAGAATAGGACTAAAAAAAATGAGCCATATTTTAAAAATATAAATTCTTTTGCAGTAAATGGAGCAGTTCATTATGCAAATGCCTTGCTTCACCATACTAGCTATACAGATATTATTGCTATTGGTATGACTGGATACAAGGATGAAATAGGAGAAATAAACCATGAGATAGGAGTCTACTATGTCTCAAAGGGTAATTTTGGTGTAGGGCAAAAGGTTGGGGAATTTACAGATTTATCCTTCCTAGCACCTAAATATTTTGATAAGTTCATTGATAAGGTAAAGAGTTTAAGTTTATCACAAGAGGAAATGGATAGATTAAAAGAACAGCGTGAAAAAGAGATTGATGCTAGTTTAGTAAGACTTAATAATGATATATACCAAAATGAGAAAGGTTTAGGGGAAAACGACCGTGTGTACTTGGTAGCAGCTTCAATTATTGCTACGCTTGGAATCCCAGGGAAAGTTGCTCCCCTTGAAAAGTCTGACTTAAAATCTTCTAGTGAAAAGGGAAATACTGATGGAGAAATAATAATAAGAAAAATAGAGGCTTTCTTAGATAAAAAAGAACTTCCTCAAGACAAGAAAGAACTCATAATAAGAACTTTAAAAAATACGCTTTTAACTGATAATATTAATAAGGTTGCAAATGGTGAAACTCAGTTAAAGAGGGTGTTCACAAAAATTGTAGACGATTTAGGAATATATTATAAGATAGGATTAACCACTGATTTTACTGGCAAGCTTTTTAATGAAATGTATGGGTGGCTAGGATTTTCACAAGATAAGCTTAATGATGTAGTGCTTACTCCATCATATGTAGCTAATCTCTTAGTGAAGTTGGCTAGGGTTAATAAGGATTCTTATGTATGGGATTTTGCAACTGGCTCTGCTGGATTGTTAGTAGCTGCAATGAATGAAATGCTAGTTGATGCTAAAAATACAATTACTTCTCCTGAAGAACTTACTCAGAAAGAGCTTAGAATAAAGGCAGAACAACTGCTAGGTTTAGAGTTACTTTCGAGTGTATATATGTTGGCGATTTTAAACATGATTTTGATGGGTGATGGAAGTTCAAATATTTTAAATAAAGACTCATTAAAAGATTTTGATGGGAAATATGGTTATGGTAAGCCAGATGATAAATTCCCAGCCGATGCTTTTGTGTTAAACCCTCCATATTCTGCCGAGGGAAATGGAATGAATTTTGTTGAAAAGGCTCTTAAAATGATGGATAAAGGTTATGCGGCCATTATTATTCAAAATTCAGCAGGCTCAGGTAAGGCTAAGGAATATAATAAAAGAATATTGAAAAGAAATACACTTTTAGCAAGTATTAAAATGCCAGTTGATTTATTTATTGGGAAGTCCAGCGTACAAACTAATATATATGTTTTCAAAGTAAATGAAGCACACCATGAGGATGAAATGGTAAAGTTTATAGATTTTTCCAACGATGGTTATACCAGGACTAATCGTAAAAAAGCAAGCAATAATTTAAAGGATACTGACAATGCTAGAGGAAGATATGAGGAATTGGTGAATCTCGTTAGGTTTGGAAAAAGCAAACTTAATATCTTCACTGAAAAAGAATATTACGAGAATACCATTGATCCTAAAAATGGTACAGACTGGAACCAAACTGCTACTATAGATACTAAGCCAACAATACAGGACTTCAAGAAAACTGTGAGTAATTACTTAGCTTGGGAAGTATCGAATATACTAAAGAATCAAAATAGTGATGGTAAATGCTTGGGAAAGTAGATGCCCTACTCAACAAGAAATTAGAAGAAGTTGAGTGGGGAAACTATAGATTGGATGAATTGTTTGAAAGCTCAAATGGTGATTTTGATATACAAAGATCACATATCAATGGAGTTGGTGATTATGTGATAACAGCTGGATTAACTGATAATGGAATCATGGGTAAAACTGATGTTAGAGCAAAAATACATGATGAAAATACGATAACGGTTGATATGTTTGGTTTTGCTTTTTATCGACAATTTAAATATAAATTGGTAACACACGCAAGAGTTTTTTCACTAAAACCTAACTTTAAAATTACAGAAAATCAAGGATTGTTTTTAACAAATTCATTGTTTTTTCTTAATAAAAAATTTGGTTACGAAAATATGTGTTCTTGGACTAAAATTAGAAAAGAAAAAATTCAACTTCCGATAAAAAATGGAGAAATAGATTTTGAATTCATGGAAAGCTTTATAACCGAATTGGAAATAAATCATATAGCTGAATTGGATGCATATTTATTAGCTGCTGGGCTAAAGGATTATACTTTAACAACTGAAGAACAACAGATTTTAGAGGATTTTGAACAAGGGATTATAGAGTTTAATGAATTTAAGATTGGTGAATTATTTGAAATAAATTCTTATAAAAAGCGATTTGATGCAAATAAAGTTATTATTTCAGAGGTAGGTAAGCCATATGTAGTGAGGACAAGCTTAAATAATGGGATACGTGGTTATATAGAAGAAGATGAAAGGTTTTTAAATGAAGGAAATACAATTTCTTTTGGACAAGATACTGCAACTATGTTTTATCAAGAAAAACCATATTTTACTGGTGATAAAATAAAAATAGTTAAATCAAAAGATAATAGATTCGGGAAAAGAAATGCATTGTTTTTTGTAACTGCAATGTCAAAATCATTTAGTTCTTTTAAATGGGGTTCTTCAAGTTTTAGTGTAAATACTATAGAAAATCAGTTAGTAAAGATCCCAACAAAAAACAAACAGCCAGATTATAAAACAATGGAAACATTTATCTCTGCTATTCAAAAACTTATTATAAAAGAAGTTGTTTTGTATACTGGAAGAAAGATTAGCACTACCAAAGACATTGTAAATAAGAGAAAGTAGATTTATTGTATTTCCATAATTTTAACAATTAAAATATTTCTTATTTCTACTTTACAACAATGAATTTATTTAGTATAATATGATTAAATTAATATAATTTATATATATTTGCAAAGAAGATTTTCTTTGCAGGAGGTTTATATAATTAAATAGAATGCTTA
>Ga0265293_10007144_pt1 | contig 17394 bp, 25 predicted proteins | sample Munlanlewell138R_FD_192505 | JGI IMG/M metagenome (GOLD analysis project Ga0265293, IMG submission 192505) | Leachate microbial communities from a municipal landfill in Southern Ontario, Canada - Leachate well 138R | ecosystem: Engineered > Solid waste > Landfill > Unclassified | place: Canada...
ACGATCTTAGTAGATTTTTCTACCTTATTTAAATCAGAAGATAATTATTCTATAGATATTTTTGATGTAGGATCAGCTGAAGGAAAGTTAGATGGGAAATGTGTTAAAGAAATAGAAAAACAAGAGGTCTTGATTAATGAAGAAAATTAAAACAAAAAAAGAAGAACTTTTTCCTCCAGTTAATGATGTTATTATTAATAAAAGTTTTTCAAAAATTTTAAGTAAAAAATTTTTAGATTACTCAGTATCTGTTATTACAGATCGTTCTATACCAGATATAAAAGATGGATTAAAACCAGTTCAAAGAAGATTATTATTTACATTAAACAATTACAATACAACTAGAACGGTTAAATCTTCAAAGGTTGTGGGCGAATGTATGGGTAAATAGGAACTTTTTATACGCTTCAAAATAAATTTAAAATAAATACTGGTCAAAAGAGAGGAAAATTATATGATAATAATGATAAAAGAAAAATATTCTAATTTTATAGATGAAATTCTTTTAAATGATAAATCAGCTTATTATTTTAATAAGAATTTTAATTTTGATAAAAAAACCATTATAGGAATTAGAAAATCAGGAATAATTAAAATTAAAGATAGATATTTTTATAAAACCGACGAAGCTATTGCTTTAAAAAAATTTATTGAATATTATGAAAAAAATGAAAATAGCACTTTAAGAGAAGCTTTTAATAAATTTAAAGTACCACATACAAATGCTGACCGTTGGTTGTTAAAACTAAAAGTTAAAAAGCATACTGAAAATAACCTTATTAAAGTTAATAGAAACCTTTTTAACAAAATTGATTCAAACGATATAGCTTATTGGTTAGGGTTTATATTAGCTGATGGAAATATATTTAGAAATGAATTGAGAATAAAATTAGGAATTAAGGATAAATTACACGTTAAAAAATTTTGTAATTTTGCTAAAATAAATAAAAAATTTATAAAATACTCAATTCATAAAATAACACAAAATAAATTGGTGAAAATTAATATTTATTCCAAAACAGTAATAAGTAATTTAAAAAAATTAGGAATAAATGAAAGAAAAAGTACTAAAGAGAAACCTATTAAAATGAAACAAAAATATATAAAACATTTTATAAGAGGAATCTTTGATGGTGATGGTTATTATACAAAAAGTGGTACTAATATGGGATGGGTTGGAAGTAAGGAACTTTTAACTTATATAGAAAAATTTCTAAGGAAAAAACTTTTCTTAAAACAAAGACCAGTTTATTTTAAGAAGTCAAGTTCTCAAGAATTTCCTTTGTATTATTTAGAATATTATTCTAAAAAAGATAAAGAATTAGTTTCTAATTATCTTTATAAATATTCTAAAAAAAGAAACAGATTGAAGCGTAAATATGATTTATTTAAAAAGTTTTATGCCGTTTCATAAAGTGATTTATGAAATTATAATTGCGGAATTAAGCTGGAAGGGTTTAATCATCCTAATCAGAACCGAAGGTTAATTTTAAAATATTAACCAGGGGCAGAGCATAGGTTGTGAACCTCTTATAATAAGAGAATATAATCAACCCAAGAGTCCGCAACATCTTTATTAAAAGATGAAAAGATATGCCATACTGGATTGGAAGCGACCAATCGATGAAAATGAGAGAAATCTCCAGAGACTAAGATAAAAAGCTTAGTGTTAATAACAATTAGAATTTTCACGCTCACGGCGATGCTTCTATATACGACGCACTAATTAGGTTAGCTCAAGACTTCAATTTAAGTATTCCATTAATAAAACCTCAAGGTAATATAGGTTCTATACATGGTTTTGAAGCTGCAGCGCCTAGATATACTGAAGTAACTTTAAGTAAATTTTCTAGAGACTGTATAATAACAGAAGATTTGAATAAAGATAGTGTCAACTGGATGAATAATTATGATAACACATTGAAAGAACCCTGTTATCTTCCTGTTAAAACTATTAATTATTTACTCAATTCAAATTCAGGAATAGCTGTTGGTTTCAGATGTTTTATTCCAAGTTTTAATTTAAAAGAAATATCCGATACAGTTATAAGATATATAAAAAATAATAAAAATATTTCTATAGATGAACTTATGGAATTAATTCCAGGGCCAGATTTTCCAGTAGGTGGAGAAGTGGGAGGTAAAACGGAAATTAAAAAATTATATGAAGAAGGTATATCAAATATTCTCATAAGAGGAACTATAGATATAGATGAAGAAGGTAATTCAGTATATATAAAAGAACTTCCTTATAGTATGACGCTTGATGTTGTTCTGGATAATATTAAGAAAGGAATAAAAGAAGATTTAGATAAGAAAAAAGAAAGCATGATTGCAGACATTATAGATGAATCAAGTGATAAAGAAAATAGAATTAAAGTAAGAGTAAAAGCTAAAAAAGGTGTAGATTTATCTCTTTTAAGAAATCAATTATTTAAAAGATTTGGTTTAGAAAAGAGTATGTATACAAATTTTTATGGCATTCAGGATGGAAATCTAAAACTCTTTAATATGAAAGAAATAATAGGTTTGTTTGTAGATTTTAGAAGAGATACTATAATACGAATTACTAAATTTGAAATTGAAGGATTACTTAAAAGAAAAGAAATTCTTGAAGGTCTCATTAAAGTATCTCCTAATATTAAAGAAATTATAAAAATAATTAAATCTAGTAAAAATACGGAAGAAGCTAAAACTAATTTAATGAAAGGATTTAGCTTTACTGAATTGCAAGCTGAGAAGATATTAGAACTGAAACTTTCTAAATTAACAAAGCTTGAGAATAATAAATTACATGAAGAACTTCTTCAGATAAAAGAAACATTAAAAGTTAAAGAGAAACTTATAAGTAAAGAAAAATATGTTTTAGAACAAATAGTTCAAGAACAAGAGGAAATGAAAAAGTTTAATATACCTCGAAGAACTAAAATAATTAAAACATCTAATAAAACAACTGATGAAGAACTTATCAGTAATGATAAATATCTCCTCCAAGTTTCTCAACAGGATTTAATAAGGAAATGTAAAATAGAAACCAATATTAAAGTTCAAAAAAGAGCAGGTAAGGGAAGAAAGAATGTTACCGAAAAAGAAGGAAATATTAAACTTGTAAAACAGGTTAACAATTTAGATTCTATTTGTTTCTTTACTGAAAAAGGAAAAGTATTTGTTAGAAAAGTCTATCAGATCCCAGAAAATGAAGGAATAGGTAAACATATTTCTAACTATATACCAATTCAAAATGATAAGATAAATAATATAATGGTACTTTCAGAAGAAGATATGAAAAAATCAATAGTATTTTTAACTAAGAAGGGAAATCTTAAGAAAATAAAAGTAAATACTATTACTAGGGCAAATAATCTTATTATAATGAAAATTAAAAAAGATGATGCTTTAAAATTTGCTTCTCTTACATCAAGTAATGATAAAGAAATTTTTATATCAGGTTCTAATGGTAGATTTAATCTCTTTAGTAAAAAACTTGTACCTACTCTTAAAAGAACTGCTATGGGTGTAAAAACTCTTAAATTAGATAAAGATGATGAAATTACTTCTATGCATTTAATAGATAAAAATACTTCTGACAATTTCAGTATATTTTCTATTACAAAAAATGGAACGGGTAAAAAAACAGCTATTAAAGAACTTTCTAGAAAGAAAACTAGAAGGGTAAAGGGTATGCAGGTGATGAAATTGAAAAAGGGTGATAAACTTATTACAACAACTATAGTACAAGATTCTGACAAAATCTTTATTTATTCTAAAGCAAAAAATATCTACATTGAATGTAAACAAATACCTCAAAGAAAGAAAAATACATTTGGAAATAGATTGATGAGATTAGATAAAGAAGATGAAATTCTTGGAGTAGAAAAAATATTGTATTAGTTAATAAAGGAGAAGGGTATTAATTTACCCTTCTCTTTATTTTTTGGAGGAAAATGAAAGAAAAATTTAATATGTTTAAATTTATAAACTTTTATAAACAAGATGAAAAACTAGCTATAGATTATATAGAAAATAAAATTGATAAAAGAACTCTCTCTCAAAAAAGTTGGCGTAAAATAGCTCAATATAAAAAAGGATTATCTCGTTCTTTTATAAAAAAATATATAGATAAATTTAAAATAATTGATTTATGTATAAATCAAAATCTTTCTGAAACTTTAATGAAAGAAAACCTTCATCAACTTGATGAACAAATTTGGTCTCTAATTAGTGAGTTCCAAATTCTTTCTGAAAGTTTTATAGAAGAATTTCAAAAAAATTTAGATTGGTATAGAATAAGTAGATATCAAAAATTATCTTTAGACTTTTTAGTTAAATTTAAAAACGAAATAATTTATGATAATATACGATATAATAAAAAAATAAGAAAAGAAATTAAAAAGAAATTTTTTGATTATTTAAAATTAATAAAGTAAAGGAATTCTATGTTCCTTTACTTTTTTTTTAAATATATATTATTATAAAAGATTAATAAAATGGAGATAAAGATTAAATGAATAAAGAATTAATTACTAAAGAAGAAAAGATTAATGCAATTTTAGAATTAATAGATTATATACATATAGATTGGGATTTAATTTTCTCTCGAAATAGAGTATCTAGTGATTTTTATAGAGTATTTATACATAAAGCAAATATTCCTTTAATAATTGAATGTAATAATATGAGTGAAACAAAATTAAAAGAATTATTACCTTATATTCAAGAATCAAAATTAAATCAAGAAAATATATGGAGATCAATAGGTAGATATCAAGATATGTCTATAAATTTTTTAATAGAATTTGAAAATAAAATTAATTTAGTTGATTTAGCTTTAAATAACAGAGTATCTAACGAAACTAAGGAAAAATTTTTTAATTATCTCAAATTAAAAGGATAAAATAATGCCGTATTTACAAATAATAAGGAAAAGAATAAAATGTCAAAAACCATAATTACACTACTAGAAAAAAATAGTTTAACAACTAGTAAAGAAACTTTAAAGATGGAAAAAGTTATAGATAAGTATCTAGAAGAATTTACTAAAAAGTCATTAAATCATTTAATTAAAATTAATTGGTCTGAAATTTCTTCTATAAAAGATTTATCTGATGATTTTGTAATAAAATATTCTAAAAAATTAAATTGGTGGTATTTGAATAGAAATAAATTTTATGATGTAAAAATAATAGATGAAAATTTCATAGAAAAATATAAACCTAAACTATCAGAAATTGTCGATAAAGAATTAACAGAAGAAGCTATAAGAAAAAATTTTAAAAAATTAAAGAGAATTTATTACCTTTATACACAACAATTTATTCCAAAAGATTTATTAAATGAAGTGTTTATTGAAAAGATTAATAAGAAAGATACATATGTTATTAGAAATATTCTTTCTAGCCAGTACGAAATAGATTTAGACTTTATATTAATATATTTAAAAAAATTAAATTATATAGGTATTAATAGTGATATAATTCTTAGTAGAATTAATGATAATGAAAATATAAATAAAAAAGAAAAAGATAAAATATTGAATTATTTTAAATTAATTGAATGAAATAGGGGAACTTTTAATGTCAAAAGAAAATAATATAACAACTAGTAAAAAAACTTTAAGGATAGAAAAAGATATAGACAAAATAGCAAAGATATATTACGATAAAGAAGCAGCATTAGTCGGTTATAATACAATTAAATGGAAAGAAATTTCTTCTATAAAAGATTTATCTGATGATTTTGTAATAAAATATTCTAAAAAATTAGATTGGACTATTTTAATAGAAAATAAATTTTCTAATATTAAAAAAATAAATTTTGAATTTAATGAAAAGTTTAAACCTAGATTACGGCAACTAGCTGGTTGTATTAAAATGACTGATAGAGTTTTAATAGATAATTTTAATACAATAAAACATAATCATACTCTTTTTATCTTTCAACAAATACCTAGTGTTTTAATAGAAAAATCAATAAATTGTTTAAATGATTATGCTTATGAACTTTCAAGTTTTCTTGTTAATCAAAAGAATATAAATTTAGATATTATATTAAAAAATTTAAAAAAAATAGAAAAGAGAAGAGTAAGTATAAATGAATTAATAAAATGTATTCAAAAAAGTAAAAGTATAAATAAAGATGAAAAAAATAAAATATTGAATTATTTTAAATTAATTGAATGAAAGATGGGGAAACTGAAATGAAAGATAATTTAAATTTGCTGAGTGAAGAAAATAAAAAGTTAATTAAAGAATTTGAAAGAGAAATTAAAAAAAGATATAATTTTAAAAAAATTAAAACAAGCAAATGTAGATTAGATGAAAATATTATAGTCTTCTCAACGTTTAAAATAACTGATAGTAATGATAAAATTGATATATATTGTGATAAAGATGATTTAGATAATATAATCATTTTACTTTATGATGAAGAAAATATAGAAGATTTTAGTTTAGATGGAAATTTTGATTATAGTTATTTTGATGAACTTTGGTTAGAGGAGGAAAAAATTTTGGATTGGAGGAAAGTTTTAAATTATAAAAAATCAGGAGACTCATCTTTAACAGCAGAAAAACTTCTTAAACAAAAAATGGATTTTTCTTTATTAAGTAAAAGTGATGAAGATTACTTTGACGGTGAAGAACAAATGAAACATGATGAAACTGATATAAAAGATATATTTAATGAAACCGTTGGTCCGATGTGTTTTTGGTTTAATGTAGCTGAAATTCATTATTGCGACACGACAATATTTAGAAATGGAAAATTTGATCCTGAACAATTTCGAAGTATATTAGAATTTAGAAGTAGTAAAAGTTTAGATGGGTCGAAAACTAAATCAGAAGAAGAAGATGATAGAATAGAATACATGTTTAAACAATTAGTAGATTTTGATAAAGATTACACTTTTGAAGAGTTATTCACTTTGCTATTCAATGAATTATATCATAAACAAAATTATTCTATAGTTTACCATTAGTTTAACCATGAATGAATTAATCATTTTAAGTAAAGAAGAAGAATTAATAAATATAAATATAAAAAATCCAGAAAAAGAAATTTTTAATTTTAAATATTTAGAATCCTTGAAAGATGATGAATTAAAACAAATAGCTTATTTAGATAAATTCAAAGAAGTTTTTAGTTATAGCGATTTAATAGAGAATATTTTATATTCAGACAAAATTTCTGCTAATTTAATAGAAGTTTTTTTGCAATCAATTATAAACTTATTTAATAGGATAAGAATTGAAGGAAATTATTTAAGTAAAAATGTATTTAATTCTTTAAAAAAACATGCATTAAAAACAGGTGATAATAGTTTCTATAATAGTTTATTATTATATGTAAATGAAGAAATACTAGATGAAGAATTTGATGAAGTTTTTTATAAAAAACCTCATATTTTTTCAAGTAAATATAAAGAAGAATTAATAAATAACAATTCTTATAATAGAAGAAATTATAAATTTTCAGACAAATTTATTGATAAATATAAATATTTATTTCCGGACGATCTTTTTAAAAAGATCTTAAATGAAAATAAACTTAATAATTACTTAATAAAAAAAATTTTAAATAATATATTTAATTATGAAAAAACTATTTTTGCTCAAGTTGAAGGTCATGAATATGGCCAATTAGCTTATTTTTTAAACCAAAGGTATAGTGATTATAAATTACTTAATTTACAAAAAAGATATGACTTTAAAGCTTATAATTTAGTATATTATATATATTGGACTCAAGATATAAGTTTAAGTACTTTAATTAAATACAAACCCTATACAGATTTTTATTTTACAGAAATGAAAGAAACAAAAAAAGTTACATTATATAAATATTTAAATTATTTCAAATTGATAGAGTAGGGATATTAATTTATCCCTACTCCTTTTTTATTTAATTAAACTCATTACTTTTTCATAGCTATTCAGATAACTAAAGAATTCTTCTTCTTTATCTCTTAATACTCTAGCTAATTCTATTTTTATAATAGAAAACAAAGAAAAGCTATGACACATAAGTAGTATATTATTCATCACTTCTTCATCATATAATTTTTTATAAAGCAGTTCCCATATTTCAGTTACCATATTTGCCATAATTTTTATTTCTTCTAAATTTTTTTCGTCATTTAATAATATACTATAACAAGAAATATTTTTTTCTTTTATTTCTATTAAACACTCCTGTTCATTACACCAACCCATTATATAAACTATATCACGAAATTTATAAAATTTTTTATTTTCTAAGTTTTCATATAACTTTTTAAATATTATTTTTTTACATTCTCTGATTGTTAATAAATATTTTAATTCATTATTTATATTTGCATTAGGATCTATAATTTGTTCTACTTCTGGTTGAAAGAAATTTAAAACAACTTCGCTTCTTTGTGTTTTTTTATAAAGTTCCTCATTCAAACCCCCTTCAATTTTCTTAGTTAACCTTTTTAAACCTTCATAAACTTCCATTATATCAATATAATAAGTAAAATTTTGTTTCTCTAAATAATTTATTAAGTCAAAAGAATTAATAAAATCATTAAAACTGAAATGTTGTTTACTTGTAATATCATTTAAATCATCTAATAGTTTGCAAATAGCAGGATGTACCATACTTCTCTTACTCCAGTAATTTTATTAAATCTTCAAATTGTTCACCAAATTTTTTTAATTTATTAGCTCTTTCTAAACCAAGATATTTTTCCCAAACAACATAAAATGCAACTAAATCAAATTTATTTCGAGTGGTTATTAAAAAATGGTATTTATTTTCTTTAAAAACTTTAATATCCATCATTCTATTAAATATTGTATCAAGATAAACTTCTTTATTATCATCATTCGTTTTATTAATAATTTCTAAAGTTTTTAAAAAATAGTCTATATTATAAAAATAAGTAGTTTTTAAATAATCAACTTTATCATTCAGTTCAGCTAAACATTGAAATTCATTATAATCAAAAAATCTTATATTAGTTTTTAAATGTTTTAAATCTAGTAATTGACACCCTGAATTAGTGTATATCATTTTTTATATGTTCCAAAAATTAATAATACATAATAATAATATAGTAATGAAAAAAAAAATAAAAAAAGGAAGGATCGGGTGATCCTTGGAGATATACAAACTCCTACCTAATATACATCTGTATAATAGGTTTTACTCTCGCCCCGTTAAAGCAGAGATGGTTGACAAGTCCTTTTAAAGCTTGCCTCCCGTGAACTTTTAGTCTTATCCCTGTGTATCCAGCTTAGCAAGCTGCAGGGGACTTTGAGGATACGGCCTCACTGGGTTCTTGTTAGCCAGCTATTGTTTTATCTCACGGCGGAGACGGTCAGATTAAGGTGGTTTAAAACAAAACCAAAATTTTCACCTTATTGAAGTCTGCTAAACTCCAACTCTTTCCTACTTTAATAATATATTTCTATTTTTTCATTTAATACACTTTTAATTAATCTATCAATTTCAAATAATTTAAAAATTTTCTTCTAACTTCTTTTTTTAATGTATTAAATTTTCTATTTTTAATTATACCTGTGATATATTTTCTTTCTTTTTCAGAAGAATATTTATTATAAATATTTATTAAAACTTCTACTTTAATTTCTTCGTCACTATGTAGTATATAAGAAAGTTCTTCTATAAGTTTCTTATCGACTTTATAAAAATTAGCTATATGTTGAATAACTTCAGGTGATAAAATAGGATTTGTTTTATTTTCTTTCATTCTAACAATTTCAAATAATTTAAAAATTTATTTTTAACTTCATCATTTATATTATCAGTCTCTCTTATAACAGCTAATATATACTGTTTAACTTTAGGATTTTCATATTCATTATATAACTTTATAAGTTTATTTACAGTAATATCTGGTTTTGTAAGAACATTATTTACTTTATTAAAAAACGCCTCTGCAAATGTTAAATTTTTTTTCATTTTATTAGTTCCTTATAATTTAAAAAATCTTGTTTAATTTTTTCAGGTGTGCTTTTATTATATTGAAAGTTAGTATTATCTAATACTAAAAAATCTTTATATTTAATTAACTCATCTAATGTAAATCTTCTAGATACAGTTATTTGATTCCAGTATAAAGAATGTTTGAATTTATTTAATACTTCTTCTGGTAGATCTACTATTCTACTTATTTTTAAAGAATTAGCTAAAGTTAAATAAGGTAAAGTTCCATTAAGATAATCAGATCTATTTGTTTCATCGAATGAAAAATATCTTTCAATATTAAATTCACTAAAAGCACCATAACGACTATTAAACATAATACTTTGACGGTTAAGTAGAGTCATTTTATTAATCTCCTAGCTTTTAAAAAATTATCCCTAGTATACCGATCTATAAATGAATTATTTTCTAAATAATCTGGATCAATTTTATCTATATTTTCTATTAAAAAATTTAATGACATTTTCTGCAACCCACTTACCACTTTCCAATCAATTATTTTTTTATATTTTCTCATAAATGGTTCAGTTAAAATTTGAAATTGACAGACTATATCAATATAAGGTGAAATTTCTTTTATAAAATGCTCTAAAAAATTTTCTGATAAAAATTCAACTTCTATAATTATTCTTTGCCAATCAACACTTATTATTTCTTCTAAATAATTTATACCAAGAGATTCATTAAGTCTATATAATTCTTTAAATCTATAAATATTAAATTTTTTGTCTACTAACCCTAAATATTCATTCATTTAAGTCCCTTATATAACGTTGTCCTATTTCTTTTCTTCCTTTATTTATATAACAAAAAGACTTGTTACAATAATTAATTCTTTTAAAATTATTGTATTCAAGAACTTTTTGAGAAGCTGGGTTTAATTCAGAAACACACGCTCCAACTTTACTCACACCAGGATATAAATTAGTTATTTCTTTAATAAATTCTTTAATCATAATCTTTCCTAATCCTTTTCCCTGAAATTCTTTCATAATTAAATAAGCTATATCTAAATTTGAATTTCCATTATTATCACTGCAAGCTTCACAATCTATATCGGAAAATTCAGAAAATGGAAAAGTATAAATGAGACCTATTTCTATTTTATTATAAACTATAATATAGTAATCATCTGTAATTTTAGATAAAACTCTTAAATCTATACTATTATGATAATCTACTTTATTTTCTCTTAATTTTCTAATAACTTTTCTAAAAATTTCAAGATTTTTCTTCGCATAAATGAATTCAAACATAAATCTGGATACTCCTTAATAAAATTAATTACAAATATATAATATATATTTAAAAAAAAAATAGAGGTTTATTAGACCTCTATTTTTAATCTATTAATTTAAAATAATTATTTATTTTAATTTTATCCGATAAATTAATAAATGGGTTTTTATTAAAATCTTCTATTATAATATAAGATTGATATTTAAGAAGAAAATCTAAAGATAAGTCTTGCGTCATGAAAAGAAGCTCTAAACTAGTCATAAAATCATTTGACATTTGACTTCTATGTAATCTTATAAGATACTTCATAATTTCATCTGTAAAAATATCTTCATCTAATTGAATTATATGCTCTTTTATATTTAATATATTTTCAGGTTTAGTCAAATGTTCAAATACAATATTTATTATTTGTCTTATATTTAAACTATAACTAGAATCTATTTTTAAAATTGAGCTCATATCATAAGGATCTTGTTTAAAAATAAATGCATATAAGTGCATATCAGCTAATAAAGCTTTTTTTATTAGTTCTTTATCTTGTATAAAAATATTTGTAAATTTTTCGTTATATAACATTTTATATTTTTCCCTTTATTTTATTAATTTCAAATAATTACAAAACTTCTCCAACTCTTTTTTCATTTCTTCTTTATCTATATTATTAATTTCCGCTATTTCAAAATTATTATATTTTATTGCTTTTGATTCTAAAAAATTAATAAACCAATCAATTTGATAGCCAGTTTTCTTATAATTATTTATTAAAAAATCACAAGAATATTTTTTACTTCCCATACTAATAAACACCCTATTCCAATCAATTACTGATAGATAATCTTGGTATTTAGTAAAAAATTCTTCACCCGTATAAGTCTTATCAATTAAAAAATTCCATACATTAAATTCTTTAATAGCTTCTATATTTTCTTCTAACCATTTAATTGATAGTTTTTGCGTATATATTAATACTGAGTAGTAATGAGCTAATTGTTTTTTTATTTTTTCTTCTTCTTTCTCTTTTTCTAATTTTAGTCCTTTTATATATTTAATAAGAGAATCTTTTAAAAGACCATCTATATCATTTATTTTTTCATCGGAAAGTTCATATGTATTAAAAATAATTTGATATAAATATCCATCACCGCTAATAATTTCTTTTTCTTCTTTTATAAGTTTCTTAAATAAATCCCACTCTTTAACAAATTTATTTCTTATTTCAGGAATTGTTAATAAAACATGCAAAGGAACTATTTCAAGCATTTCTTCATTGCTTAATTTTCCTTCTTTAAGCAATTTATCCCATTTAATAAAAGTATTATATTTTTTTAAAAAAGCTAATTCTTCTTTTTTCATTTTTGTGATTTCACTAAATAATTAATAATAATTATTATAATAATATAATAATGAAAAACAAATAAAAAAAAAGGGAAGTATTACCTTCCCCTTTTTGTAAAACAAGAAGCCTCAAGGCCTCTCATTTTACAATCCTTAACACATTCCTGTGCTTTCGGATTCTTTGAACAAAGATTTTCAAAATCTCTGTCCATTTTTTCAACGACAACAAAGACAAGAATAAGAACAAGAACAAGAAAAACCATACCAGCTAAAAAATTCTTCATAATTCTCTCCTTTTATAAAATTTCTCCTTTAAATATTTTACCACAACCACTAAAACAATCGTTGATCCCAATAAAATACACACAGTCTCCATCCCACTTTTCCAACCATTTAAATTCCAATCCACCCAAACTAAAACTGAACAGCTGATAGCAAAAACTCTACTAATTACTTTCATAATATTCTCCACAATAAAAATAATAATTTATACTCAGAAATAATATAAATCTATAAAGTCTTTGTTTACGCTTTAAAAAAAATAAAGAGAAAAGGGGTTTTTCCCTTTTCTCTTTTTAATTAAAATTACTTTTCTTTACGAGCTTCTTCTATTTCTCTTTTCTTAGCCCAAAATCTTTCTACCACTTCTTTTTGAGCATCAAGATTGTGACAAAGTGTTTCAGAAAATTTTTCACCTTTCTTATGCTGTCTGAAAGAACAGTAACCTTTTTCATTCTGATTGGTCTTTCCAATTTCACATTCTTTTTCATTTGTGCAAAAGAATTTAACAAAACATTTTGAAAAAACTTCAGGAGTTTCTTTCTTCTCTTCAACTTTCTTTTCTACTTCTTTCTCTTTCTTAACCATTTTCTTCTCCATTACTTTTATTTATCTTTAGCTAGAACTTCTCTAGCTTATGCCTTAAAAATCAGATTTTGATTTTTACCTACAGTCTTATCTGAGCCTGGTAATAATAGTAAACCAGCAGGTATAGAATCAAAGGCATCATTATGTGAAATAATAAACACTTGTTCTATTCCTAACTTATCTGTTTGTTTATCTAAAATATCTATAAATCTAGATCTTTTAGAAGCATCTAATTCTCCGTCAAGTTCGTCTGTTCTAAGAATATTATATCGTCTAGCTAATTCGTCAAATATAGCTAAAGAAATACTTAATCTTAAAAATACTCTTTCTCCTTGTGAAGCTTCTCTTACATCTTCTTGATTAAATTCCTTTTCAAAAGAAATACCTTTAATTCCATATTCCTTTTCAGATATTTCAAATTCAACTCTATAAAGTCCTCCATATATAATATCTAATAATTCATTAGTTTTTTCTTCTATTTTTTCCGAGATTGACTTTGTAAAGATTAAGGGAATACCTAATTTTGGATCAAGAGCATCTTTTATTAAAAGAGTATCTTCATAATCAGATTTAATTAAAGAAAGATTTTCTTCATATTTTTTCTTATTAGATTCTAAACCCGAAATATAATTCATTCTACTTTCTTTTCTTGAAAGGATTTTTTCCTTATCTTCTATTTTATCATCTAATTCAATTTCTCTTTCTTTCTTTTTAGTTCTAATCTTAACTAATTCTTCATAAAAAATCTTAAACTTATCTAGTTCTTTTAAATTAATTTCATTTTCTTTAATTAAGTTAAAATGCTCTTCGATTTTGTCTAAAATAACTTCTCTTTTATTAATTTTTTTGATTAAAACTTCTTCTTTATTTACTGAGAGAGATTTGATTTCTTCTTCTAATTTATTTATTTCATTAGATTTGCTTTTAAAATCCTTTTTTAATTGTATTTCTAAATCTATAATTTTCTGTTTAGATAAAATTTTTTCTTTAATTTCTTTATTTTTATTTCTTAAATTTATATAAACACTGACAAACTCTATAATTTCTTTAAGAGAGCTAATCTCTCTTCTAAATGAATAAAAATCTTTACTATTTTTTTCTTTAAGAGCTTTCCCTATACTTCCTAATTGAAAAAAATTATTTAATCTTGGAGAATATCTTTTTATTATTTCATTATATTTCATACTCTCCCCGAACTTAAGAAGTCCTATAATTTCTCTAGCATCTTCTACTAAATATTCTATTTCTTCATTACTTCGTTCCAAACCAGCTATTTCAGATTTTTTAGTTTTTATTTGAGCTTCTATATTTGGAATATTTTTAATTTTTTCTTTTAAATTCAAAGCACTCATTATAAAAGGGCAATCATCTATTTTACATTTAGATGGTCTCTTTTTTAATATAGCAACTTCACCTTCATATTCTTTTAGTTTACTAAGTTTATTATTTAATATATTTAATTCTTCTTTTTTACTTTCTATTTTCTTATAAACGCTTTTATTAGAAATTTTATTTTCGATTAATAAAGTATAAAATAGTTCTTTGTTTTCAACATGTTCACTTGTATTAATAACTTGTATTAAAATTTCGTCCAACCAACTTATAACTTGAACGATATTTTCATTTATTAATAATTTTATGAATTCTTCTTTCTTATAATTACCTTTATTAAAATAATTAAAAATTAATTCATAATATTTTTTATCTTCTATAATTTGTTTATCTTTTTTTATTTTCTTTTTATCATTTTCATAGTTTTCTATAGTCTGGTTTAGATTTTCTTCCGTACAAGAATCTATTTTTAATTTTATTTCTCGTAGTTCTTCTTGCATTTCAGTCTTTCTCTTTTTCTTACTACCTAATTCAGTAATATTCTTAATATAAATATTATTTAATTCTTCTTTCTTCTTACTTAAAGTATTTCTAGCTGATTTGAAGAACTTATTTTTATCTTGAGTTATATTATAAATCTCTTTAAGTTTTTCATTATCATCTAAAAATTTTTCTATTACTTCTTTACTTTCATCTATTTTATTTTTAATAGTTATATATTTCTTTTTATTTTCTTCTATTTCTTCTTCTTTGAATTCTTTATTTTTTTCTAAATAAGCATTCAATTCAGCTTCTAATTTATTTTTTTCGCTCTTTAATAAATCTATATCTATCTTTAAATTTTTTATTTCTTGGGTGACTTCTACTTTTTCTTCTTTTATATTTTCAAGATTAAGTTCTTTTATTTGTTCTTTAATATAAGAAATTCTTTCTTTTAAAGTTGTCACTATTTTTTTAATTTTATTAAAAAGAACTATATATTCTTCTGATTCATTTGAAAATGAATTAATAAACTTTTTCCTTTCAGTCTTTTCTTTTTCTATAAAAGAGTTTACATTAGAACCCAGCCTTGAAATTAAAGAAAAAGATTTATCTATTCCGAATTCTTTCATTATAACTTCTTCATAAGAAGTTATATTACCGTTTTCATTAAGTTGCTTTCCATTTTTAGTAATATAACCCTTATTCTTACCTTTGCTATAAATAAGTTCTAATTCGTAAATATCACCTTTATCCTCCATAACTAATTTTTTTACACCATTACCACCTATGGTAACAATTTTTCTATCATCATCATTGTTATTATGAAAAGGTGTTAAATTACTTAAAATGGTAGTTTTACCCGTTCCATTATCTCCTTTTAATAGAAAAAATTTATTTTTACCTTTGGAAAAATCAAGGGTTAGTTTTTTAATTCCTAACCCTTTTTTAATTCCAATGAAATTTTCTAAATATAAACTTTTAATTTTCATCTTTATTTCCTTCTTTATATGATTTACTATAAAAATTAAATAATAAATTATCATTTAATTTGATTAAGCTGAATATTCTTTTATTCTTAATTTTATCTTTAATTTTTTTAAATTTGTTTTTCATAATTTTAATGCCTTTCATTAAACCCTCATTTAAATTTTGTATAATAATTAAATGTTTTTTTATTTAATTTTTTAAATATCTTTCACTCCTATTACTTTTACTTCCATTTCTTTTGTAATTTTTTTATGACTATCGTGAAAGTAAAAGAAGTTAGAGTGATTTTCGTTAAAAAAACAGAATAAATTATTACTACTTATTCCAACATAATATATATTATTATCTATTTGTACTTTATCATTTTCATATAAATCTATTTCTCTAAAACCACTCAATTTAAGGGTAACACCCCACTCAATTTTTATATCTTTTTTTAATTGAAGCTTACAGCGACATCCTAAATAATATACATTATTTTTACTATCGATCATATAATCAGTATAGCCATCTTCATCTACTTCAACGAAAAATCTTTTTTTATTAGTAATATCAAATAATCTAAACATTTTCTTCACCGTCTTCTTCATCATCTATATAAAATGGAAAAATTGAAAGTTTTTTATTTTTTCTTAATTTTAAAATACCTGTTTCCATAGCATGTTTTATATCTTCATCTGAAGGGATTTCATAAGTAAAATAACGGTGTGTTTCTCTTTCATATTTTTCACATTCATCTTTAATTCTATAAGCCCATTCTTTAGCTTCTTCAAAGCTTAAAGATTTTCTTACTTCTTCTTTTATTTGTTCAAATTCTTTACCTTTTTTTCTTGAGTCTTCTACAATTTCATCGATTTTCTTTTTTTCTTTTTTGTACTTAAAATAAGTTAAAAGCATAAGCATAATACAAGCAGCAGAACCACTCATAATTATTATAATTTCCATTAAGTTTTCTCTTATAAAAATTTCTATACTTTGCATAATTTTTCTCCTCCTATTTTATTAACTGGTTCATAGAAATAAATTGATATAATAATTTTTTCTTTAATAATTTATTACTTTTTAGACAATCTAAATAATTATCTTTTAAATATTTATCTGTAGATAATACTATCTCTTTTTTAAAAATTTCTAATTTTTCTAAAGAGTCAAAATTATAGTTTTCAAATAATATAC
>Ga0265293_10007145_pt1 | contig 17391 bp, 18 predicted proteins | sample Munlanlewell138R_FD_192505 | JGI IMG/M metagenome (GOLD analysis project Ga0265293, IMG submission 192505) | Leachate microbial communities from a municipal landfill in Southern Ontario, Canada - Leachate well 138R | ecosystem: Engineered > Solid waste > Landfill > Unclassified | place: Canada...
ACGCCGCCGGCGGCCGCCGCCTGACTGGCGGAAGCGATGGTTTCGCGATGCTCGCCACCCGGTTCGCCGATGAAGACACGGCTGTCGATCAGTCCGGGTATGATGGTCTTGGCCCTGCAGTCAATGACGGTGGCGCCTTCCGGGGCACCCTGATTGAGCGCGTCCTTGCCGGCGGCGGCGATCTTTCCGTCCTGCACGACGACGCTGCCGGTCTCGTCCAGTCCGCGCGAGGGATCGACGATGCGGGCGTGGCTGAAGATGGTGGTGCTCATGCGCTTAGCCCCCCGGTGTTATGGGCCGGATTACGGCGCGGGTCGAGCAGCGCCTCCATCACTGCCATGCGGACGGCGACGCCCATCTCCACCTGTTCCTGGATCACGCTCTGCGGTCCGTCCGCGATTTCCGACGCGATCTCGACGCCGCGGTTCATCGGGCCGGGATGCATGACCAGCGCGTCATCGTTGGCCGCTTTCAGCTTTTCGGCATCGAGGCCGAAATAGCGGAAATATTCGCGTACGGAGGGCACGAAGCTGCCGGCCATGCGCTCGCGTTGCAGGCGCAGCATCATCACCACGTCCGCGCCTTTCAGGCCTTCTTCCATGTTGCGGAAGACGTTGACGCTCATCTGCTCGATGCCGGAGGGCATCAGCGTCGAGGGCGCGACCACTCGCACCTGCGCGCCCAGCGCGTTGAGCAGGATGATGTTGGAGCGGGCGACGCGCGAATGAAGAATGTCGCCGCAGATCGCGACTGTCAGCCCGCCGATGCGCCCCTTGGCGCGACGGATGGTGAGGGCGTCGAGCAGCGCCTGCGTCGGATGCTCATGCGTGCCGTCGCCGGCATTGACCACCGAGCAGCCCACCTTCTGTGCCAGCAGGGCGGCCGCACCCGCCGACTGGTGTCGGATGATGAGAATGTCGGGCCGCATGGCGTTGAGCGTCATTGCCGTGTCGATCAGCGTTTCGCCCTTCTTCACCGAAGAACTGGCGACGGACATGTTCATGACATCGGCGCCGAGGCGCTTGCCGGCCAGCTCGAACGAAGACTGGGTGCGGGTCGAGGATTCGAAAAACAGGTTGATCTGCGTACGCCCGCGCAGGGTCGACGTCTTTTTCTCCGATTGCCGGGAAATCGAGACGGCGCGATCGGCGCGGTCCAGCAATATCTCAATATCGGGTGGGGAAAGGTCCCTTATGCCAAGCAGGTGGCGGTGGGGGAAGAGCGGCAGGGGCGCGTCTGTTTGGGTCATCTCAGGGGCGTGCTATACGGCCAGCAGAAGTGACCTGCAAGGACCCGCTTTGCATTGGATGGGCATCTTCCCCTATTTTCATGGCCCGCACATGCGGCCATGAGATATAAAGCCGCCAATGAAGCGGATTCGACAAGCCGCCACAGGCCCCGGACCGGAGGCCGCCACGACACACAGGGACATTGCGTGACAGACGACGTGACCAACCAGCCGCCGCCCCTCACAGGCACGAACGCCTGGAGAGGCGATCCGCTGCTGATCCAGCTCGCCGAGCAGTTCTCCGACCCTGTGCGCAAGGACCTGGACGGCCTTGGCCGCTTCGTGCTGACGCAGGAGGCGCAGGATCTGGCGCGCCTGGCCAACACCGAAACCCCGCGCCTGCGTACGCATGACCGGCAGGGCCGGCGGATCGATCTGGTCGAGTTCCACCCGGCCTATCACGCGCTGATGCGCCGCTCCGTGGCCAACGGCCTGCATTCCTCGATCTGGGAGAATGGCGATACGGAAATCGGCCGGCGGCATCAGGTGCGTGCCGCGCGATTCTATCTGACCGCCCAGCTTGAAGTCGGCCATCTGTGCCCGATCACCATGACCAGCGCTTCGCTGGCGGCTCTGATGGGCAGCCCGAAAACATTCCGCGAATGGGCGCCGCGCGTTACAACACGCAAATATGATCAGGCGCAGAAGCCGCCTGTGGAGAAAACCGGTCTCACGCTCGGCATGGGCATGACCGAGAAGCAGGGCGGCACCGATGTGCGCGCCAATGTCACCCGCGCCGAACGCGCGGGCTCGACCGGGTTTTTCCGGCTCACCGGCCATAAATGGTTCATGTCGGCCCCGATGTCGGACGCGTTTCTGGTGCTGGCGCAGGCGACCGAAGGCCTGTCATGCTTCCTCGTGCCGCGCATTCTGGGGGATGGCACCGGCAATGGCTTCCGCTTCCAGCGCCTGAAGGACAAGCTCGGCAACCGCTCCAACGCCTCCGCCGAGGTGGAATTCGAGAATGCTATCGGCGAGATGGTGGGCGAGCCGGGTGCTGGCGTGCGCACCATCATGGATATGGTCACGCTGACGCGGCTCGATTGCGCCGTCGCTTCCTCGGCGCTGATGCGGGCCGGTCTTGCGGAGGCGGTGCATCACTGCCGCCATCGCCAGACATTCGGCAAGCGGCTGATCGACCAGCCGCTGATGCAGCGCGTGCTGGCCGACATGGCGCTCGACGTTGCCGCCGCCACTGCGCTCTCGTTCCGTCTGGCGCGTTCCTTCGATGAGGCCGCCGGCGACCGCGGCGAGGCGGCTTTCGCCCGCGCCATGACGCCGGTGGTGAAATACTGGGTTTGCAAGATCGCGCCGGCACTTCTTTATGAAGCGATGGAATGCCTCGGTGGCAATGGCTATGTCGAGGAAGCGCCGCTTGCCCGCTACTATCGCGAGGCCCCCGTCAATGCGATCTGGGAAGGCTCCGGCAATGTCATGGCGCTCGACGTATTGCGCGTGCTTGGCCGCGCGCCGGGCCTGTTCGACGATGTCATGGCCGGTATAGACCGGGATCTGGGCGCTAGCGGCCACGGCACGGTCGGCGTGCTGAAAGCGGCCATGCAGGTTGCTTCAAGTGACGAGGGTTCGGCGCGCATCCTCACCGAGCAGCTCGCGCTGGCGGCAGCCGCCGCCGAGTTGCGGCGGCTTGGGGCAGGGCGCATCGCCGACGCCTTTGTCGAGACCCGGCTGGCCGGGCAGTGGCGTACCACCTATGGCCTGCTCGACTCACGGCATGATGCGCGCCTGATCATCGATACGCTCTATCCGCCGGCCAGTTGATCCTAACGGCTCCGAAAGCAAAACCGCGCAGTTCTGCGGACGTTAACCATAGTTAACGAAATCCGTTGCGGTGCGCCGTTGCGGCCGTCACTCTTATGGTTAGCAAAGCGTTAACGAGCGGGGTTGATCAGCCGTGCCGACAGGATATCCGGAACAAGACGGCACTGCCCGCAAATTCGCGGGCGTTTGCTGATGCGCTACGTTTTCGCACTGTGGGCCGCACCGCTGCTTCTGTTCTGGGGCTGGTATTTTCTGTCCTTGAATGACATGAATTTCGGCTATGTGATGCTGAGCCGCCCACTGCACGACTTCGTGTTCCAGCTTTACGGCGACATTCTCGGCATCGACCCTGAGATCATTCCGGGCCTCGTGGCGCGGGCCTGCGTCATGGACACCGGCCTCATTCTGGCGTTCTGGGCTTTTCGCCGTCGCCGCCAGATCGCTGCGTGGATCAGGAACAAGCGGGGGCTGGAAACGGAGTCAGCCGTCGCTGCGCAGCCGGCGCAACCTGTCGAGAACGCCCTGCAGGATGAAGGACGCGGCGGCCGAATCGATCTTCCCGCTGCGCTTGGCCCGCGAAAAGTCCATTTCGATCAGGGTGCGCTCGGCAGCCACGGTTGACAGGCGCTCGTCCCAGAACAGGAAGGGCAGGTCTGTCAGCTGCGCCATATTGCGCACGAAGGCGCGGGATTTCTGCGCGCGCGGTCCATGGCTGCCGTCCATGTTGACCGGCAGGCCGATGGCGATGGCCCCCACATTGTCCCTTTTCAGAAGATCGAGGAGTGCTGTGGCATCCTGCGTGAACTTCTTTCGCATGATCACGGGGCGTGGATGCGCGAAGGAAAGGCCGGCATCCGAGACGGCAACGCCGATCGTCTTGTCGCCCAGATCGAGGCCGGCCACCGTCTGGCCCGGTTGAAGACGCTGGATCAGTTGTTCCGCTTCAATGATATTCAAGGTGGCCCCGGCTTTCCTTTGACATGGCTGGTCAGGCTTCTATCCTCGCACCGAATTAAAATCCCGAAATAAATATAATCGAGGACGCTCACCATGAAACTGACCTGGTATGGCCATTCCGCTTTCCGTATCGAAACCGGCGACGCCACGATCCTGATCGACCCCTATCTGGTTGGCAATCCCGTCTGGCAGGGTGGCTGGGAAGAACCCGCGCAGGGTGTCACCCATGTGCTTCTGACCCATGGCCATGACGATCACATCAGCGGAGCGGCGGAAATCCTGAAGCAGTCCGGCGCCATGCTGGTCGCGAATTTCGAGATCTGCATGCATCTGGTCGGCAAGGGCGTCAGCGATCAGAAAATCAATCCCGGCAATATCGGTGGCACGGTCGATTGCGGCGGTTTCACCACAACCTTCGTGCAGGCGCTGCATTCGTCTTCGGCTTCGGCGGAAAACGGCAATGTCTATCTCGGCAATCCGGGCGGTCTGGTGCTGCATTTCCCCGACGCGCCGACCCTTTACCACATGGGCGATACCGACATCTTCTCCGACATGGCGCTGATCAACGAGCTGCATGAACCGAAGATCGGCATCGTGCCGGTCGGGGATCGCTTTACCATGGGCGGCGCGGTGGCCGCATTGGCCTGCCGTCGCTTCTTCCGTTTCGACACGGTCGTGCCCTGCCATTTCGGCACTTTCCCGCTGCTCGACCAGACCGCCGACAAATTCGTCGAGGGGCTGGAAGGGTCGGGCGTGAAGGTTACGCTTCCCGGGATCGGCAAGCAGATCACGATCTGACCGGCTCTGGATGTTGCACCCGCCAGCCTGCACCGCTATAGCGCAGGCTGGTTCCAAAACAGTTTTGAAGCGGACTTTCTACATGTCGGTCGATCTGGATACGGTCAAACGCGTCGCACGTCTTTCACGCATCGCGGTCAGCGAGCAGGAGGCGGCCGTCATGGCGGACAAGATCAATTCCATCCTTGGTTTCGTCGAGCAGCTGAACGAAGTGGATGTAACCGGCGTCGAGCCGATGACGTCGGTGCTTCCGATGGACATGCGCAAGCGCGCGGATGAGGTGAGCGACGGCAACAAGGCTGACGATGTGGTCGCCAATGCGCCGGCTACGGAAGAGAATTTCTTCCTCGTGCCCAAAGTGGTCGAGTAACGACCCCGCCAGCGCAGCCTCCATACCAGAACAAGTTTCCGGAAGAAGAAATTTCGATGACCGATCTTACCAGACTGACGATTTCGCAGGCGCGCCAGAAGCTGCGCGACAAGGAAATTTCCGCGACGGAACTGACCGACGCCTATCTTGGCGTGATCGATGCCGCCAATGACAAGCTCAACGCCTATGTGGCCGTTACCCACGACAAGGCGCGGGATATGGCCAGGGCCTCCGATGCGCGGCTGGCTGCGGGGCAGGGTGGCGCGCTCGAAGGCATTCCGCTTGGCGTGAAGGACCTGTTCGCGACGGAAGGCGTCCACACACAGGCGTGCAGCCATGTGCTCGACGGTTTCAGGCCGCGCTATGAATCGACCGTCACGGCCAATCTGTGGGCCGATGGCGCGGTGATGCTGGGCAAGCTCAACATGGATGAGTTCGCCATGGGCTCTTCCAACGAGACCTCTTATTACGGCCCGGTGAAAAACCCGTGGCGGGCGAAAGGCTCGGACGCCGATCTGGTTCCCGGCGGCTCGTCCGGCGGTTCGGCCGCCGCGGTTTCGGCATTTCTGTGCGCCGGTGCGACCGCAACCGATACGGGTGGCTCCATCCGTCAGCCGGCTGCCTTTACCGGCACGGTCGGCATCAAGCCGACTTATGGCCGCTGCTCGCGCTGGGGCATCGTTGCCTATGCCTCCTCACTGGATCAGGCTGGCCCGATTGCGCGTGACGTGCGCGATGCGGCCATCCTCCTGAAGTCGATGGCCTCCGTCGATGTGAAGGACACAACCTCCGTCGATCTGCCGGTGCCGGATTATGAGGCGGCGCTCGGGCAGTCGGTGAAAGGCATGAAGGTCGGCATTCCGAGGGAATACCGTGTCGAGGGCATGCCGCAGGAAGTGGAAGCGCTCTGGCAGCAGGGTATCGCCTGGCTGAAGGAGGCCGGCGCCGAAATCGTCGATATTTCTCTTCCGCATACGAAATATGCGCTGCCGACCTATTACATCATCTCGCCGGCCGAGGCTTCCTCGAACCTCGCCCGTTATGATGGCGTGCGTTATGGTCTGCGGGTTCCGGGCAAGGACATCGTGGAGATGTACGAGAACACCCGCGCCGCCGGCTTCGGCGACGAGGTGAAGCGCCGCATCATGGTCGGCACTTATGTCCTGTCCGCCGGCTATTACGATGCCTATTATCTGCAGGCCCAGAAGGTCCGCACGCTGATCAAGAAGGATTTTGACGATGCCTTCGCGGCAGGCGTGGACGTGATCCTGACGCCTGCCACGCCATCGGCTGCCTTCGGCATTGCCGACAAGGAAATGTCGAGCGATCCGGTGAAGATGTATCTCAACGACATCTTCACGGTGACGGTGAACATGGCAGGTCTTCCCGGTATTTCCGTGCCGGCCGGCCTCAATGATCAGGGGCTGCCGCTGGGACTGCAGCTTATCGGCCGGCCTTTCGACGAAGAGACCCTGTTCCGTACGGCGCACGTCGTGGAGCAGGCAGCCGGAACCTTCCAGCCGCAGAAGTGGTGGTAGCACCTGCCCGGGAGGGATAAGACATGTTCTTCTATCTCTCCAAGCTGTTCTGGTTCGTGATGCAGCCGATCAACCTGATCGGCCTGACGGCGCTGGCGGGGATCATGCTCGCTATCGTCGGGTGGCGCCGTCTGTCCATCTTCTTCTCGTCCATCGCGTTTCTTGTGCTGGCCATCGGTGCATGGACTTCGACCGGTGCGCTGATGCTGCACCCGCTGGAGGATCGGTTTTCCCGCCCTGATCCTGCCCCTGCCGGAATCGCCGGCATCATCGTGCTGGGTGGTGGCTTCGAGGGCGGCGTGAACCTTGTCCGGGGCGGGTATGAGCTGAATGCCAGCGGCGATCGCTTTGTCGAGGCGGCGGTTCTCGCCAGACGCTATCCCGAGGCCCGGGTGGTGGTGACCGGCGGTACCGGCAGCATGATGCTGGAAGGTGAGGGCGATGGCGACACCGCCCCCCGGCTGCTGACTGCGCTGGGCGTGGAGCCCGGGCGTCTGGTTCTCGAAAACAAGTCTCGCAATACATACGAAAACGCCGTTTTCACACGCGAGATCGTCAAGCCGCAGGCGGGCGAGACATGGCTTCTGGTCACGTCCGCCTTCCACATGCCCCGATCGGTCGGCCTGTTTCGCAAGGCCGGATTCGACGTGGTGCCGTGGCCGGCCGATTACCGCACCGCCGGAAACGAGTATTTCGGCCCGGCGCAGGACAATGTGTCCGACTCCCTCCAGAATCTGACGGTCGGCCTGCGCGAATGGATCGGCTTGCTCGCCTACTGGCTGTCGGGCCGTATCGATTCGCCGCTTCCCGGTCCCGCAGACTGATCGTTCTGCTCATTCATTTCCGTCAGAACGGCTTCGCGCGCATTGGAAAAGAACTGGCGGCGCATCAGAACGACTGCCAGCAGTGCGCTCGACAGAATGAAGGCTACCGGTCCGACGAACCAGCCGAGATAGCCGATCGAGAAGAAAATCGCGCGCAGGCCCGAATTGAAATGTTTGCCGGCAAGCTGGTTCATCTTCGCCGCCCGCATCACGGCGTTGCGGGTTTGCGGATTGCGCGCCATCTCCCCATGGGCGACAGGCACGGCGCCGATCAGGATCGAGCAGTAGTTGAAGAGCCGGTATGACCAGCCGAACTTGAAGAAGGCGAAGGCCAGGATGATCACCAGCCCGACGACCTTGAGCTGGAAAGCCATGCGCGTGGCCGCACCCTGAAGGTGGAGATCGGAAAGCACGCCGATCACCTGATCGGATGCGCCAATGAGCGCAAAACATCCGCCGATTGCAATCAGGGAGCTTGAGGCGAAGAAAGCGGTTCCCTGCTGCAATCCGCTCATGATAGCGGTGTCGACGATGCGGATCTCCCGCTCGGCCATGCGCTGCATCCATATTTCGCGCTGCCGGTTCATCGCCATGGTGAGCGACGGACGATGGAACAGCCAGCCGTCAGAGGCCAGCGTGTGCAGCCCCCAGGCCAGAAGGAAGAAAGCCAGCGCGCCGAAATCGGCCGCCGACAGATGGTAGGAATCGAGCATGGTCATCCTTTACCACAGGAGAGCCTGCAGCCGCAGCAGGCAGGGCTTGTCGCTGGCTCATCGAAAAGTGCAGCAAATGGTGACAGGAAACATTATATAAGCATGATATGCCAATCTGCATTGGCTGTTTCTGTGAGGTGACGGGTCTTGTTTCTTTCGGTTTTCGACCTTTTCAAGATCGGTATCGGCCCTTCCAGTTCCCACACGATGGGGCCGATGACGGCGGCCGCACGTTTCCTTGCGGAAATCCTGTCCGACGACTGGCCGCGCCCGGCCGGGGCAAAGGTGAGCCGCGTCGGTGCAAGCCTGCATGGCTCGCTGGCCTATACCGGTGTCGGCCATGGCAGCGACCGGGCTGTCGTGCTGGGCTTTACCGGCCTGGTGCCGGTCAACGTCGATCCCGATGAAGCTGATTCCATTGTCGCGAAGGTGACCGCTGAAAAGCGCGTGACGCCGCCTGGCCATCCCACCTACCATTTCGATCCGGCAACCGATCTGGTTCTCGACAAGAAGACGCCGCTCAAGGGCCACGCCAATGGCATGAGCTTCTATGCCTATGACGCTGGTGACAGGGTGCTGCTCAAGCGCATCTACTATTCCATCGGCGGCGGTTTCGTCGTTTCCGAAGAGGAGTTGCAGCGCATAAAGCAGCGCGGCTCTGTCACCACCGAAGGCAAGAAGGTGCCGTATCCCTTCAAGAACGCGGTGGAAATGCTGGCGATGGCGAAACGGAGCGGGCTTTCCATCGCCGAGATGAAGCGCATCAACGAAGAAACCTATATGGAACGCGAGAAGCTCGACGGCGGGCTCGATGACATATGGGCTGCCATGAAGGGCTGCATCGACCGGGGCCTGTCGCAGGAGGGCATCATGCCGGGCGGCCTCAAGGTGCGCCGGCGCGCGCGCCAGCTGCACGACAAGCTGCAGGAGGAATGGAGCCGCAACCGGCCGAATCCGCTTCTCGCCAATGACTGGCTGTCGATCTATGCCATGGCGGTGAACGAGGAGAACGCCGCCGGCGGGCGTGTCGTCACTGCGCCGACCAATGGTGCCGCCGGCACCTTGCCGGCCGTGCTGCGCTACTGGCTGCATTTTCACCCCGAGGCCGATCAGGACTCCATCCGTGATTTTCTGCTCACGGCTGCTGCCATCGGCGGCATCATCAAGACCAATGCCTCGATTTCGGGCGCTGAGGTTGGCTGTCAGGGGGAGGTGGGCTCCGCTTCCGCCATGGCTGCTGCGGGCCTGTGCGCCGTGATGGGCGGTACGCCCGAGCAGGTGGAGAACGCTGCGGAAATCGCGCTGGAACATCATCTGGGCATGACCTGCGATCCCGTTGGCGGACTGGTGCAGGTGCCCTGCATCGAGCGCAACGCGCTGGGCGCGGTGAAGGCCGTGACGGCCGCATCGCTTGCCATCAAGGGCGACGGCCAGCATTTCGTGCCGCTGGATGCGGCAATAGAGACTATGCGGCAGACCGGCGCCGACATGAATGAGCGCTACAAGGAAACCAGCCTTGGCGGTCTTGCCGTCAATGTGGTGGAGTGCTGAGCGCTCATTTCGCTGTCAGGTAACGCAATTGTGCAAAACCTCGCGCCGCGTTGAATGACGCGTCGCCAGACGTTAGTTTCCCCTCATGGCTCTGAACATTCTCAAACTGTGCGTCGGCTGTGAAAGCGTCGAGGATCTCGAAGCGTGGGTCGCTCATCGGCTCGAAGAGCGTCGGCGCAATGGCGAGCCGGCCGAGCACTGGCATGTCACACGCATGGTGCCGACGCGCGGTGCCGAGATTACCGATGGCGGGTCGATGTACTGGGTGATCAAGGGCAGCGTCCAGTGCCGCCAGCTGATCACGGAGATAAGGCCATTTACCGATAATGAGGGCATCGGCCGCTGCAAGATCGTTCTGGCGCCGGAGATCATCCGGACCGAATGGCAGCCGAGACGACCATTTCAGGGATGGCGCTATCTGAAGGCCGAAGATGCGCCGGCCGATCTCGGAAAGGGAGGCGCGGGTCTGGTCGAGCTGCCGCCCAAGCTTCGTCAGGAACTGGCGGAACTGGGGCTGCTGTAGGTCCGCCTGCCAGCGCCGGAATGCGAAAACTAATCCCTGAACCTGAGTTTCAGGCCCGGCATTCCGCCGGGTGCGCATACCTTCAGGCGGATGCGAACCACAGGCTGCGTATTGCGCCATGTGCGGGCGCCATGGCTCAGAAGAAGGCCGACGAGATCCCGCGTCTTGAACCGCGAATTGCCGGGCCGGATATTCTTCAGCCGAGTGGCGGCCTGATAAAGGGCCTGCGTTCCGATGTCGCTGACCGGTTCCCTGTCCTGGAGAACAGGGTTGGCTGAACCGGCTACCTGCTTTTCTCCGATCACCACTGACACTCCTTCGATACCGAACATTTCCGGGAGTTTATTGCCGGGCAGCTTATTGCTGCACGGCAAAGCATTCGATGCGCTGCTTCTTCAGGGCGGTGCAGGCCCGCAGCGCCGCGGTTTGCGTCTCGAAGCCGCCGAAACGGGCGCGGAAATAAGTCACGCCGCCCTTCCTGAAGGGAACGGTGTAGCCGGAGGCGCTGGCAAGAACGGCGCGGGCCTGCGCGGCTGTCTTGTCGAGCGCGGCTTCCGCCTCGGACTTGCTGGGCGAAGAGGCCACCTGCACGACCCAGCCTGAGGGCAGGGAAGCGGTGTTGACCGGATCGATCTGCTGCGGCTCAGGGCCGGAATATGCCTGTGCAAACGGGATGTCTGCGGGTTCAGGCGCAGCCATCGCCACCGGAAGCTTGGGCTTCGGCGCGCGGGCGGGAACCGGAGCCGCACTTGCAATGACAGCTTCGACGTCCGTTCCGGGTTTGAAGTCCGGGGTGGGAGCGTCGTGCTTGGGCAGCGAGACCCTGGCGATTGCCTTGGAAGCGGTGTCGTTGTCCGTGCGGGCGATCAGCGCCCCGCCGCCCCGCTGCGACGCCTTTGGCAGGTAGGCATTGATCAGGCGCGCCATTTCATTGTCGCGGCTGGCGCCGGACTTGCCGCCCATGACCACGGCAACCAGCTTGCGGCCGTCGATCGAGACGGAGGAAACGAGATTGAAACCCGAGGCGCGGGTGTAGCCGGTCTTGATGCCGTCCACGCCCTTGATGCGCCCAAGCAGGCGGTTGTGGCCATTGATGCGCTGGCGTCCATACATGAAGGAGCGTTCAGCGAAATAGCCATAATATTGGGGGTGATGTTCGCGCAGCGCCATGCCGAGCGTCGCCATGTCCCGCGCCGTGGTGAACTGGCCCGGATTGGGCAGTCCGTGCGCGTTACGGAACACGGTATTGGTCATGCCGAGGGAGCGGGCCTTGGCCGTCATCATCTTGGCGAAATTAGCCTCGCTGCCGCCGAGCAGTTCCGCAAGGGCGGTCGAGGAGTCATTGGCGGACTTCGTGACCATGGACAGGATCGCCGTTTCCACGGTGATTGAACCACCCGAACGAACGCCCAGCTTGGTCGGCGGCTCTCCTGCTGCATTGGCAGAGAAGGGAACCTGCGTGGTTTTGCTGATCTTGCCCTTCGAGAGCGCCTCGAAGGTCAGATACAGCGTCATCATCTTGGTCAGCGAGGCCGGATAGCGCCGCGCATTGGCATTGGATGAATAAAGCGTCTTTCCGGTGTTGGCATCGATCACGATGGCAGCGTCATTGGCCGCCGCCTGTGATGTCACGGTGGCGCCAGCCAGAAAAATTGCGGCTGCCGTGGCCGTCGCCACGACCCGGAAAGAACGCACGGAAAGGGAAACGATACCCGAGAACGCCTTACGCACTGTTACTTCCTTTGGGTTTCATTGCGGAGGGGATGGCAAAGGTCCTATCCCAGCCTGATTTTGACAGACCCTATCCACCCACCGTTACCAATCCGTTTATGGTAACCGGCGCGTTCACCATTTTCGGCGCAGTCGAAGTTAATTTTATGGGAATTTTAGCAATTGCCGGCCGACAACCGCGCAGTTGACATTTTGTGCAATGCACAATATTTTATCTGGCATCGCACAAATGCCGGTCATTCATTTTGCGTCCGGCCAATCCGATCCCACGAAGGAGGGCATCCGATGTCCCAGACCGCTTACGAAGACTTCAGCAAATACGGCAAGGAATTTGCCGACTCGGGCCTCAAGAGCCTTGCTTCTCTGTCCAAGGGCGCTCAGGCGATTGCCGTAGAGGCCAGCGAATACACCAAGAAGAGCCTGGAGACCGGCAGCGCCGCTTTCGAGAAGCTTCTGTCGGCCAAGTCCTTCGAGGACGCGCTGGCGATCCAGACCGACTACGCAAAGCAGGCTTATGAATCCTTCGTCGCCGAAGCGACCAAATTCGGCGATCTCTATTCGGATCTCGCCAAGGAAGCCTACAAGCCGTTCGAAGGCATCGTGGCCAAGGCCAGCTAAGTTTCGACAGACTCATTTGCCGGCACGCGCCGGTAAGAACCCGGTTGCGCATCGCGCAGCCGGGTTTTTGCGTTTCCAGCCTGTGTGCAAAGCCCGGATTTCACCGTTGACGCATTATTGGTGTTGTCTGCGTATTGTCAGTGGCGAAGAAGGGCTTAAAATTCCACAATAACGACCTACATGTCGGTTTGCCCTTGGGGCTGGATCGAGAGGCAGGGATAAAGTGACTGGCAGTCTGGTGGCCACGCAAAATACAGTGCGAATGCAGAAAGACCAACGTGGCAACGGTGGCGGTCGTGGAACGGCGGTCATCACGCGCACGCAGACCAAGACCAAGCGGCCAAGCCTCTATCGTGTGCTGATCCTGAACGACGACTACACGCCAATGGAATTCGTCGTGCACGTTCTGGAGCGTTTTTTCCAGAAGGACAGGGAGGCCGCCACGCGTATCATGCTTCATGTGCACAACCACGGTGTGGGAGAATGTGGCGTTTACACATTCGAGGTGGCCGAGACGAAAGTGTCTCAGGTCATGGATTTCGCCCGACAAAATCAGCATCCGCTGCAATGCGTGATGGAGAAGAAGTGAGGTAACATGCCGGCTTTCTCCCAAGGCTTGGAAAAGGCACTTCATCAGGCGCTGACAATCGCCAATGAGCGCCACCATGAATATGCGACGCTGGAACATCTGCTGCTGGCGCTGATCGACGATACCGAAGCGGCCGCCGTGATGCGCGCCTGCAACGTCGATCTCGACGAATTGCGGCAGACGGTCCTGAACTACATCGATACCGAACTCGACAACCTCATCACGGGCTATGATGAGGACTCGAAGCCTACCGCCGGTTTCCAGCGCGTGATTCAGCGCGCCGTCATCCACGTGCAGTCCTCAGGCCGCGAGGAAGTCTCCGGTGCCAACGTGCTGGTGGCGATCTTCGCCGAGCGCGAGAGCCACGCAGCCTACTTCCTGCAGGAACAGCAGATGACCCGCTACGACGCGGTCAACTACATTTCCCACGGCATCGCCAAGCGGCCGGGCGCCTCTGAGACGCGCATTCCGCGCGGTGCAGAGGACGATCAGCCCGGCGGAGCCGCCGGCGAACAGCATGAGGACGGAAAGAAGAAGGCGCAGGATGCGCTGACCGCTTATTGCGTCAATCTCAATGAGAAGGCGCGCGCCGGCAAGATCGATCCGCTGATCGGTCGTGGACCGGAGATCAGCCGCACCATTCAGGTGCTGTGCCGCCGCTCGAAGAACAACCCGCTCTATGTGGGCGATCCCGGCGTCGGCAAGACCGCCATCGCAGAAGGTCTGGCCAAGCGCATCGTCGAGGGCGATGTGCCGGAAGTGCTGGCGGACGCGACCATCTTTGCCCTCGACATGGGCACGCTGCTCGCCGGAACGCGCTATCGCGGTGACTTCGAGGAGCGCCTGAAGCAGGTCGTGAAGGAACTGGAAGACTATCCGGGCGCCGTCCTGTTCATCGATGAAATCCACACCGTCATCGGTGCGGGTGCGACCTCGGGCGGCGCGATGGATGCCTCCAACCTGCTCAAGCCCGCCTTATCTTCCGGTGCAATTCGTTGCATCGGATCAACGACTTACAAGGAGTTCCGTCAGTTCTTCGAGAAGGACAGGGCGCTTGTTCGCCGTTTCCAGAAGATCGATGTCAACGAGCCGACCGTCGAGGACGCCATCGAGATCATGAAGGGGCTGAAGCCCTATTTCGAGGAGTTCCACAAGGTCAAGTACACCAACGACGCGATCAAGGGCGCGGTGGAGCTTTCGGCCCGCTACATCAGCGATCGCAAGCTGCCGGACAAGGCCATCGACGTGATCGACGAGACCGGCGCTTCACAGATGCTGGTGCCGGAAAACAAGCGCAAGAAGACGATCGGCATCCGCGAGATCGAGGCCACCATCGCCACCATGGCCCGCATTCCGCCCAAGACGGTTTCGGCCGATGACGAGAAGGTGCTGGCCGGTCTGGAGAATGAGCTGAAGCGCGTCGTTTACGGTCAGGATACCGCGATCACGGCGCTGAGCTCGGCGATCAAGCTGGCGCGCGCCGGCCTGCGCGAGCCCGACAAGCCGATCGGTTCCTACCTGTTCTCCGGTCCGACCGGCGTCGGCAAGACCGAGGTTGCCAAGCAGCTTGCCGCATCGCTCGGCGTCGAACTGCTGCGCTTCGACATGTCGGAATATATGGAGCGCCACACCGTTTCGCGGCTGATCGGCGCGCCTCCCGGCTATGTCGGCTTCGATCAGGGCGGCCTGCTGACCGACGGCATCGACCAGCATCCGCACTCCGTGCTGCTGCTGGACGAGATCGAGAAGGCCCATCCGGACCTGTTCAACATCCTGTTGCAGGTGATGGACCACGGCAAGCTGACCGACCACAACGGCAAGCAGATCGATTTCCGCAACGTGATCCTGATCATGACCACCAATGCGGGTGCAGCCGACATGGCGAAAGCTGCGATTGGATTCGGGTCCTCGAAGCGCGAGGGCGACGACACGGAGGCGATCAACCGGCTGTTCACGCCGGAGTTCCGCAACCGTCTCGACGCGATCATCCCGTTCGGCTCGCTGCCGGTGCCGGTGATCCATCAGGTGGTGCAGAAGTTCGTCATGCAGCTTGAGGCCCAGCTTTCCGAGCGCGGCGTGACCTTCGACCTGTCCGACGAGGCCGTCGCATGGCTGGCCGACAAGGGCTATGACGAGCGCATGGGCGCACGTCCGCTCGGTCGCGTGATCCAGGAGCACATCAAGAAGCCGCTGGCCGAGGAAGTGCTGTTCGGCAAGCTGCGCAAGGGCGGCACGGTCCGTGTCACCGTCGAGACGAAGGACACGGGCGAAACCGGTCTGAAGCTGGAGACCTTGCCCGACGAGGCGAAAGTCCAGCCGAAGAAGGAACCGGAAGAGCAGCCGAAGGCCCGCAAGCCGGCGGCTAAGAAGGCGCCGGCGAAAAAGGCTGCCTCGGCAAGGGCTACGCCTAAGCCAAAGGACGCCGGTAAGCGCAGTCTGGTGCCGCAACTTCCGCGAAAGTAATCGATAAAAAGGCCCCGGAAACGGGGCCTTTTTCCTGATCCCTGCAATTGCTGAAATTGGCTATTGCGCCAGCGCTGCCCGGATTTTCTCCGCGTTCGCAGCCAGAATTTCCGGCTTCTCCATTTCCATGGCGTGCTTGCCGAGGTCAACGCCCTCGAAGCGCGGCAGAATGTGGACGTGCAGATGGAAAACCGTCTGCCCGGCAGCCGTCTCGTTGAACTGGGAAACGACGACGCCATCGGCATCGAAGGCTTTTTTCACCGCATTTGCCACCTTCTGGACCGTCCTGAAAAGCGCGCCCAGTGTTTCGGGATCGGCGTCCAGCAGATTGCGCGACGGGGTCTTGGGCAAAACCAGCGTATGGCCGACGCCCTGCGGCATCACATCCATGATCGCAATCGTATGCTCGTCCTCGTAGACGCGATGTGACGGGATTTCGCCGCGCAGGAGTCTGGCGAAGATGTTGGTTGTGTCGTAGGCCATGCTGGTCTCTCGTTCTCTTCTGGAGCATTTTGCAGCCAAGTGGGCTCACCTGACGTCGAGTAAATGCGGCAAGCACATATATGGAGCGGCAGCCCGGATTTATTCGGGTGCCTGCCGCTCTGGGGCATGATCATATCGGATCGATATGCGAATCAAGGGTGAGCACGATGCTCCTGACTTATCTCTACCTGTTTGTGGCAATCATATTCGAGGTGATCGCCACAACGGCGCTGAAGCAGACCGATGGTTTTACCCGGCTTCTGTCTTCGCTGATGACGATTCTGGGATATGCGCTTGCCTTCTATTTCCTCGCCCTGACCCTGCGTACCATGCCTGTGGGCATCGTCTATGCCATCTGGAGCGGAGCGGGCATCATCCTCATCACAGCCATCGGATGGCTGCTGTTCCGGCAATCACTGGATCTGCCGGCGCTGGTCGGGATGGGGCTGATCATGGCCGGCGTGCTGGTGATCAACCTGTTCTCGAAGTCGGTGGTTCACTGATCGTCTTTGCGGAACGGGGTATGTTCCGCCAGATAATCACCCATCAGTTCGACCTCCTGCCTTTCGCGCCGGAGGTAGTCTGCCACCGCCCGGCGGAATGACGGATTGGCGATGTAGTGCATCGAATGCGTAGTGACAGGCTGGTAGCCGCGCGCCAGCTTGTGTTCACCCTGAGCACCTGCCTCTACGACCCTGATTTTGTTGGCAATGGCGAAGTCGATCGCCTGATGGTAGCAGACCTCGAAATGCAGGAAAGGATGGTCCTCGATACATCCCCAGTTGCGGCCGAAGAGCGTGTCGGAGCCGATGAAATTGATGGCGCCGGCAACATAGCGGCCGTTGCGTTTCGCCATCACCAGCAGAATGTCGTCCGCCATCCTCTCGCCGATAAGGGAGAAGAACTGCCGGTTGAGGTAAGGACGGCCCCATTTGCGCGAGCCGGTGTCCATGTAGAAGGTGAAGAAGTCGTCCCAGACGCGCTCGGTAAGATCGCTGCCCGTCAGCCAGTCTATGCTGATGCCGTCAGCCAGCGCTTCTCGCCGTTCCTTCTTCAGCGCCTTGCGCTTGCGCGACGCCAGCGTGGCCAGAAAATCATCGTAGCCGGAAAAGCCTTCGTTGAAAAAATGGAACTGCTGGTCGGTGCGGTGCAGGAAGCCAGCTGCC
>Ga0265293_10007147_pt1 | contig 17390 bp, 17 predicted proteins | sample Munlanlewell138R_FD_192505 | JGI IMG/M metagenome (GOLD analysis project Ga0265293, IMG submission 192505) | Leachate microbial communities from a municipal landfill in Southern Ontario, Canada - Leachate well 138R | ecosystem: Engineered > Solid waste > Landfill > Unclassified | place: Canada...
GCCCGGTGAGCCAGCGCGAGAGCCGGGGTACCACGTACAGAGCTGCTCCTCGAGGATGGGCTGGCGGCCTACGATATGGAGTCGTCCCCTGCGAGACATGGTCGATAGAGGCCCGGCGCGCTGCTCCTTTTTCCCCTTGGCTCGCGCCTCGACGATCGGATAGCGCTGTCCACCTCGGAGCTGCATCGCTGCCTGTAGCGTGTGGCGGGGATAGTCTCCGCTGCCGGTGGGCTCGACGACGAGATGGCGCGCGCCGGTGGCGTCGGCGTCGTCGAGCACGCGCTGCGACCAGGTCTCGGGGTTCATCTTGCCGATCGCAGATCGGAGCACGTAGTAGTGCCCCCCGCACTCGCCCACTGCGACGATGCCTACCTCGTCTGCGCTGCGTTTGCCCGACTGCGCTGGGTCCACTGCTACGACCGTGCGCAGCCCGGATGGCGGCACGTCGACGCGGTACTGCTCGAGGTCCTCGATCCCGAATAGCACGCCCTCGGCGCCGAGCAGGATCTCGCCGTCGAGCTCCCGCGCGCCCTCGATGGTATCACCGGCCTCCTCGTAGGCGCGGCGGATTGCCGCGGGCGACAGCGTTGGGTTGTCTCGCATCCGCGAGCGGTAGACTCGCGTGTAGCGGCTCATCGCGTGCTGGCAAATCCAGTCGAGTTGCGTCGGCGGGTTGGTGGTCAGCACCATGCGCGGGGGCGTTGGCCCGTCCACGCGGAGGCTGTTTTGCAAGTTGAATAGCAACTCAGGATAGGGCCATTTGGTGAGTTCGTCGCACCAGGCGAATCGCAGATTGTGCCCTCGGAGCTCGCGCTGATAGGACGTGTGGAAGTGAATGATCGTATTGTGGTCTGGGAACACCACGCGCTCTTTGTGCTCCTGCAGCGTGTAGCGCACCCACGGCGGCCAGAACTGTGGGTCCACGATTGCGCTCCACTGCAGCGCCATCACCTCCTCGGATTTGAATCCGACGAGCATCCCCTGCTGTGGCGGGCCGCCTTTGTTCGCCAGGATTTGCGAGCGCACCCACGACGCTGCAGCGGTGCTCTTGCCGCTACCTCTCCCCCCGATGTGGAGCCACGATTGCCAGTCCGGATCGCTCGGAGGCATCTGGTCTGGGCGCAGGTACGCCTCGGGCGAGTAGGTGAGCGCGAGAGCGTCGATGGGCGACAGCCCCTCGAAATACTCGACCGGCAGCGACTGCAGCAACGAGGGTCCTGGCCGAGGTGATTCGGCCCAGGTCTGCGCGTCGAATGCCTTCCACTCGTCGATGCGGATCTGTTTCACGCGGCTGGCTCCGCTGATGCCTGCGCCTCGGCGGTGGCCTCGGCAACTGCGGCCTGGGCGTCGCCCTGAGCTGCTGCTCGTAGCTGTGCGATCGTCATGTCGTCGCGCTCGTCGCCGAACGGCGGCAACTTGCGCGACGCGCGGGCCTCGCGGCCACGCACGACTACGGCCACGTCGGTCGGCGCCAGGTCGAGCGGGACGACGGCGTCGTCTGCTGCGGCGAGGTCTGGCGGGGCCACGCGGTAGCGAGCGGCGATGGTGTCCACGACCTCCTGAGTGATCGAGAACCCCGCGTCCTGGTAGCGCTGGACAGCCTCGACGAAGAGCCGCTCGCGCTCGGCCAGCTCGGTGACGTGGCGGTGCTCGTCGGGGTCCGGCAGGTGGTGGACGAGCCGCGGGGCGAGTCGCGAGTCGCCGTAGGTGAGCGCTGCCCACGGCTGGTAGACGCCGACGTAGAGCGCGCGCGAGATGGCCTCGAGGTCACCTTGGATCTTGGTCGTGGCGACGCCGAACAGGGCGGCGATATCCACGCCAGGTGCTCCGCCGACGCTGCCGAGGGTGCCGTCGGTACCGAGGTAGATCCGAGCTGCTGCGCGCTCTCGGTTGGCGAGCAGCTCGGCGAATACCTGCCACGCGCTCGATGAGTTGGAGACGAAATCGGTCTTGCTGCCGGCGGGGCGAATGCCGGCGCCGGACTCGCCGGCGACGACGTCCTGCAGCATGTCGATGAAATCCTGCGCCTCGGGCGTGAGGTTGCCCGCTCCGTCGCGGATGGCGAATCCCTCGGGCAGCTCGCCGATGATCCGAGCGAGCCCGTGCGAGCGCGACGCTCCAGCCCAGTCGATCACGCCGTGCGCGTGTCCCGCCCAGACGAGCGCAGCGGGGAGCACGCAGGCGTCCTGAGTCCACGGGTGGAGGCCGTGCTTTCTGAGTACCACCCACTGTCCGTCTCCGTGCGTGATCGGCACCGGCATCGCATCACGCAGTCGTGTGGTGAGGATCTCCGCCGAGGGGTCCCACTTGACGGCCTCGAGGGGCCACTCGCTGAGCGACAGGCGCACCTCGGAGCCGTCGGCAGCGTACTCGCGATCGAGGTACCCGATCGCGATCCCGTGGTTGCATAGCGTGCCCTGTAGCCCCGCTAGGACGGTGAGCGGGACGGAGCACTGCTCACCGGCTCGAGCTGCAGCCTCTCGCGCGCGACCGGTGCCGGATGCGGGCTCGAGGTGCGAGCCGAGTACCTGGATTGGAGCGCATCGGTTGGTGTAGGCCACGAACAGCGCATCGTCGGTGCGCATCACCTCGGCGAGTCGCACGGGCTCGGCGAAATCGCCGCGGAGCTGCGCAGCCCTGGCGCTGCGGACGCGCTCGAGAGGCCAGTCCACGGACGGCGCCCGCACTCGGGGGGCTCCGAGGTGCGGTCGCTGGGGGTAGGCATCGGCGCCGCGCTTGATGCGCGCGAGTGTCGATGGGAGCACGGTCTCGCCGCGCACGATGCGGCGTAGCGTATGCCGCGCCAGCCCGAGGTCCCGCTCGGCGCGACGCTGCCCCACTCTGCTCACGTACTCCCGCACCCGCTCGGCAGACCAATCCATAGCGGTATTATAGCGGGGCAGCCTGCCCCACCGTGGATCCAGACTGCCCCCGCTATAATACCGACGTGCGCCGATCGGACATCGTAACGCTGAGCGCTGTGGACATCGGGGCGGGCGACGAGCCCCCGCGTGAGTTCTGTTTGTTTCGCGCTGGAGCGAACGAGAGCTCGAAGGGCACCGTCGTGTTCGACTCCGCCGCCGCTGAGTCGGTGATGGCTGCGTACGAGCGCGACGGTACCGATGTCGTGATCGATCTCGAGCACCTCTCGATCGACCGCGAGGAGCGGCATTTCTCGACCGATGCGTGCGGGTGGTGCCGGCTCGAAGTGCGCGACGGCGAGCTATGGGCGGTGGACGTGCGGTGGACGCCAGACGGCGACCGACGGCTGCGCGAGAAACGCCAGCGATACGTCAGCCCAGCGTTCTATGTCGACGACGAGAAACGCGTTATCCAGATCGTCAACGTCGGTCTCACGTCGATGCCGGCGACCTACGGAGCCCAGCCACTGGTGGCGGCGTCCAGAGACCTGCGGCCCCGCCGCTATAATAGGAGCACGGACATGAATTCCGATACTATCAAGGCACTCCTCGAGGCGGCGCAGTCCGACGATCTCGAGGCGCTCAAGGGCCTGGTGCTCGACCTGGTCGCCTCGGAGGCGAGCGGCGAAGAGCCCTCCACCGAGCCTGCCGACGAGGGCGCCGCTCTCGCCGAGGAGCCCGAGCCCCCGCCCGACGAGGACGAGGAGCAGATGGCCAGGGCGTTGTCCCGCAGCGTCGTCGCGCTCGCCGGCAAGGGCACCGTCGCCGCGACGCTCGAGACGATCGAGACCTGGCGCAAGAGCCACGTCGAGTGGGAGAGCCGCCTCGCCGCGCTCGAGTCGGACAAGCGAGCCCTCGAGGACGCGGACCGCCGCAGGCTGGTTGGCGAGCTCGTCGCGCTCAGCGCCGAGACCCCCGCCACGGCATACGTCGCCGGCAAGCTGTGCGACCGCCTCGCTGCCGAGCCCGTCGCCTCCCTCCGCACTCGCGTGGCCGAGCTGAGCAAGGTCGCACCGTCCCGCCCCCGGCCCCCCGCCGGAAAAACTGGCGCAGGAGACCTCACCGAGACCGAGCTCGTGACGTACTCGCGGCTCAAGACCGACGAGCAAAAGACCCGCTTCCTCGCGCTGCGCGCGAGCCGTAGGAGCAACAGCCGATGACCGCGACCACCTCCCCCCGACTCACCAGCACCGCGGGCCCCATCCCCAGCAGGGGCACTCTGCCCATGCCGGCGGACACCCTGTTGCTCAAGGGCACGATCGTACAGGTCGACTCCGACGGCCGCGCCGTTGCTAATAAGGACGACGCGAATCAGCACGCAGCTGGCAAGTGCTCGGCCAACTACGACAACCGCACCGGCTCGATTGCTGGCGGTGCCGACGACGACCTCAACTGCGAGGTCGAATATGGAGTGTTCGGCTGGAAGGGTGAGGACGGCCACCTCCCCTCCGTCGGCGACGTCGCCTACGTCGCCGACAACCAAACCGTCAGCACCTACGCGGGCGCCGGCGGCACCCGCGGGTACGCGGGCTACTGCGTCGAGGTCCGCGACGGCCTCTATTGGATCTGGATGGGCCCGCACGTCGTCGCCCAGATCACCCTGGCCACCGGCGTTGCCGCCGGTCTCGCCAGCGCCGTGGGTGACATCACCGACCTCCAGGGCGAGGTGGACGATCTGCAGACCGACGCCGCGCGTGGGTTCCTCCCGATCCCTCTGAGCGCGTTCGTGCTCGCCGCGAATGGCGCGCCCACGGTGGTCTACACCGACGGCACCGACGGCACCGCGTACACTAAGGGGCTCCACTACCGATTCAACAACGGCATGGAAGCCGCGATCGGCACCACGGTCCCGCTCCCGCAGGACCTGGACGCGACCGAGGACGTCGAGATCCATTTCCTGGCCTCGCGAGTCGGCTCGGAGAACGTCGACACGGTACTCACGGTCGCCGCGTTTTTCCAGGTGGTTGGCGCCGCGTACGCCGCGGACGAGGACTGCGGAGGAAACACGGAGGCCCTGGCGGCAGATACTACGGTCGTGCAGGAACTGTCGGTGGCGATCGACGCTGCGAACGTCCCCGCCGCCCCCTGCGCGCTGTCGTTCTCGGTGTTGCCCGACGCGGCGCTCGACGCGGACGACCTGCTGATCCACGCCTGCTGGCTGGAGTACACCAAGGCGCTGACCACGACCTGATGGCCGCGCGGGGCTAACGAATACTGCGACAGGATCATCTACAATGAGCTACCCCAACTACCAGATCAGCGGCGACGCACAGCGTGCACTCGAGCAGTTCTCGTCGGAGTTCGACGGCGCGCTGGCGGCCATGGAGGCCGTGCAGTGGGCGGAGCGATTCGGTATCCGCCACACCGGTCGATTCCGCGCTACGTTCCCCATCCCGGTGAGCGCCGCCGGCTACCGGCTGCGTGAGGGCGACGACAAATACCGCGACCTCTTCCAGCGCTCGCTGACGATGATTCCGCAGGAGTGGCAGGATGGAGTCGAGGCGAAGGCGCTCGTGATCGAGGCCCCCGATTTCATCGGTTGGGCAGGCGAGCCCGAGCGCATCGCGAGGGAGTCGAGGCGTTTCCTGAACCAGCTCGTCGCGTCGGTGCTCCACGACAACGACAACCTGTCGTTCTACTCGGACGTGTCGGTGGGGCTCGCGAGCGCAAAGGGGCTGTTCGCGGACAACCATCCAGCGAACGTTTTTGACGATTCGGTCGGAACGTTCGACAACCAGCACGCCGCGGCCGCGATCAACGCGGACATGATGAAGGCCGCTCTCGTCCGATTCGCGACCAAGCCTGCACCCAACGGCAAGCCGATGGGGTTGCAGCCGACGCACATGCTGGTGCCCTCGGCGCTGGTGCAGGAAGCCAAGGACTTCCTGGAGAGCGACAACATCCTGACCGCGCTCTCGCAGGCGGCCAACGCCGAGGCCCCCCTCGGCTGGACGAACAACCGCCACAAGGGCATCGTCGAGCTGGTGGCCTGTCACGAGCTCGAGGACAACAACATCATCTATCTGATCGACGCCAACGGCCCGCCCCCGTGGATCGCGCAGTCCGGCGAGAGCCCCGAAGAGATCATCTTCGACAAGGACTCGGATTACTACAAGCGCACTGGCAAGGTGGCAGTTGGCTACACCATGGTTGCTGGCGCGGTCGGTGCGCTCCCCCACGCGATCGAGAAGATCACGATCACCGGGTGACATGTGGCCGCCTACTGTACGGCGGACGATCTCTATGCCTACGGGCTACCGCGCGGGAGTATTCCCAACCCCGCGCGGCTGCTCGCTGGCGTAGACGCGAGAGCGAACACGCTGCTCCTCGACGGGCACGGGTTCAGCGCCGACGTCCCCGTGACATTCCGGGCGGAGAGCGGCGGCAACCTGCCAGCGCCGCTCACCGCCGGGACTACCTACTACGCGAGCGGAGCCGGTGACGGCGCGTTCCGCGTGTCGCTGACGGAGGGGGGCGCAGCAGTGGATATCACGACCACTGGCTCGCGTGTGCTAGTCGTGCAGCAGCTCCCGACGGCGGCCGCTATCGGGTGGGCCAGCGCGATCATCGACGACATGCTACCGGCGCACGCGGTGCCGCTCGCGACGCCGTACCCCGCGATCGTGGTGATGACCGCAGCGGAGCTCGCGGTCGGAAAACTGCTCTCGCTGACGGGCCGCGCGTCGGAGTCGCTGGCGCCCGCAGTGGACGCGGCGCAGACCCGCATCGCTCGGTGGGCAAAGGGGATCCCGTTGCGCGGGGACGGAGTGGACGGGCAGGCGCCGACGAACCGCGCAGCCGCGTCGAGCGTGTCGGTACCCTATGCGGACCGACGAGGATGGCACCGCTCGGACGGGTGGCTCCCGTGAGCCGCAGCCGCGTGCGAGGCCCGAGGGCGGCCTCGCTAAAAAAGCTGATCGGCGACCTGCAGAAACAGGCGGGCGTCGTGGTGGCGCAGGAGGTCGCGGCTCGAGCTGCGCCCGAGGTGACGGCGCTAGCACTGGCCGAGTTCGACGCGGGCCGTACCGCCTACGGTGACCCGCGCCCAGAGGGTGTGGACGGTCGCGAGCTGACGCTGGTACGCACGGGCGCAACGCGCGCCGCGCTGCGGTTCGTCGCGGTCGGTACGGTGATTCGCTGCGTGCTAGGTCCGAAATACGCGCGCTATCTGGTCGGCAAATACCGCATTCTGCCGAGCGGTCAGCAGGCGGTTCCGTTCCGCTGGAGGCGGGCGCTCATGGACATCACGCGCACGGTGGTGTCCAGGCGCATCGAGTCGGTCGTCGCTCCGCTGCGGAGGGCGTCGTGATCTACTCGCTGAGCCGCGACCTGGAGCTGCTGCTCCGCAATCGCCTGTTCCCGGTGTCCGTCTCCTACGGTCCGGAGAGGTCGGACCGCATCGGGCACCACGAGACGGTGGTGGTCGTCGAGCGGGACCGCGAGGCCGGCGACAGCACCGAGCCTCCGCGTGGCCAGGAGCGCAACGCACGCAAGGTGTTCACGCGACGGCTGGGCGTGAGGGTGCGCGTCTACGCGCGCTCGTCACTGGACGGAGCTCGGGTGAGCGAGCACGAGCACTGGTGCGATCAGATCGTGGACGCGATCCACTGCAGCCTGTACGAGTGGTCGGCGACGGTGCGCAGCGCTGTCGAGTTCGGCTCTGGTCGGTACCTGTCGAGCGACGACCTCGGCGGCGTCGAGGTGTTCTCCGGGGTCGTCTACGAGCTGCAGCTGAGCGTGCTCCGTGGCGTCTACGACGCCGCGTTTGCCGGCGAATCGATGCCTGGCACCGCTCGCGCGACTGGTGAGATCGAGGCGGTCTCGAGCACCTGTGACGTCACCGGGACGCCCCCGGGGACCTGAGGCCCCGCGGCTATAATAGGAGTACAGCCGCCTGGGGCTACGAATACCAGAACATCCCATGACTACTCTCCCCACTGCTACCACGACCGTCTCCGCGACCACCGGGGCGCCTGGCTCTGGCGATCAGCTCGTCACCGTGATTGGCTGCGTGCCGATCAACGCCGACGCCACCCCGCGCCTGTACGGCAACGCTGGCGCTATCTACGACCAGCATGGCTACTCCGAGGCGCTGGAGTACGCTGCGCTCCACATCGCCGAGACGCGCCTCCCGGTGCTGTTCGTCGGTATTCCGATCGAGGTCGAGGGCGCGGTCGGGCGCGTGGACGTGTCGGGCAACAGCGGCACCAGCGTCGCCAGCGTCACCGCCGCATCGGGCGGCGTGCTAGCCGAGCACGACGGCGTCGTGCGAGTCGTGCGCGGTGGCACCGTCGGCACCGATCAGATCCTGCTCGAGCTGTCGCTGGACGGCGGCCGGAGCTACAGGCGAGTGCGGCTCGGCACGGGCACCAGCTACGCGCTGCCATTCGTTGGCGCTACTCTGGCGTTCGCGGGCGGCGATCTCGTCGCTGGCGACACCGTGATCACCTGGCACGGCACCGCGCCGCAGTGGGGCTCCGACGGCCTCGCTGCGGCCCGCTCCGCACTCGCGGGTACTCAGTACGCCTCGAGGTCGTGGATTGTGATCGGCGACTGCCCGGACGGCACCGCCGCCGCCGCGATCGTGACGCAGGTGAACGCGTATCGTACGAGCAACCAGCGATTCGTCTATGCCCGCGCGTCGGTGCCGGATCGTCTGCCTGTCGCGGCGCTCGGCGCCACGCAGTCCAGGTCGGTCGTCACCGCTACGTTCGCAGAGGCGGGCGCGACGGGCGACACCATCACGCGGGCTGGCGGGAGCTGGATCACGGACGGGTTCGTGACGGGCGACCTGATCGACGTCACCGGGGCCGACGAGTCAGGTAATAACATCGAATCGGTGTCTACCGTCACGGTCACCTCTGCGGAGGTTCTGACTCTGGACACCGACGATCTGGTGGACGAGGTCGCTACGGCTGGCGTCACCGTGGTCGGTCACGAGTCGCTGACGTTCGCCGCCGTGACGGCTAACACGATCACCCGTAACCGCGGGTCGTTTCTCGATGATGGGTTCCGCACTGGCGACCTGGTTACGATCACTGGGTGCGTGGAGGGCGGCAACAATGTCACGGCAGAGGCGATCACGACGCTGACAGCCCATGTCATGACGCTCGGTGGCGCTACGCTGGCGGACGAGATCATCCGCGCGAGGGACGTCTCGCTCTCCGCCGGCCAGACCAAGGCGGCGTGGGTCGCGAGCACGGAGGTAGCGTTCGCAGCCATCGACTCCGAGGAGCGAATCGACCTCGCTCTCGGGCGCGCGAGGAAGGCGTCGCCGTTCTCCGGGTGGCTCGCTCGCCGCTCGGCTGCGTGGGCCGCGTCGGTGCGAGAGTATCAGCACGACCTCCATGTCGCGACGTGGCGCAAGAGCGACGGGCCGCTGAGCGGCTGGGACCTGTACGACGCCGACGGCACCCTCGTTGAGTTCGACGAGGCGGTGGACGGCGGGGCGCTCGCGGGGAGGTTCACGTGCCTCCGATCGTGGAGCAACGGGCCGCGTGGCGCGCATGTCGCTCTCTCACTGACGCGAGCCGACGAGGACGACCCGCGCGCCTACACGCACAACGCCGCGGTGGTCAACGCCGCGTGCACGATCGTGCAGGCCACGACCGAGAATTTCATCGGCTACAGCCCCACCGTGGACTCCGAAGGGCACATGACGCGCGACGAGTTGCAGATCCTGAAGGGCCAGGTCGATCGCGCTCTGCAGCTCAGTTTGCTGCAGGACCAGCGTGGTGAGGGCGCGCGCGCGTCGAACGCCTACTGGACGCCGAATTCTGACGACGTGCTGAACGTTCCGGGCGCGACGCTCACCGGTGTCGCGACGCTGAATCTCCGCGGCACGATCGTCAACGTCAACACCGTCGTGAGGGTCAACTGAAATGAACACCGACTATCCGATCCTGAACGGCGTGGCTCCCTCGTGGGCTGACATCGTCGTCAAGCTCACGCCAGAGGGCGGCTCGGTCCTCGACATCAAGGACATCAAGTCGATCAACACCGGTCGGTCGCTCGAGGTCGGCGAGCAGCGCGGTGCTGGCGGGCGGGTGATGCGGCGCACGATCGGGCAGCCGTCTCAGGAGGCGTCGATGACGCTCTACCGATCGGGGCTGCAGAGGCTGCTCCGCGCGTTGCTCCCGCTGGCTCCCCGCCGCGCTAACCAGGCCATGATCTCGCTGGTGCATTTCGACATCCAGATCCAGCACTCGGTGCCCAACGACGACGAGATCTATGAGCGCATCGTGAGGGGCGCCCGCGTGACTGGAGACACCCTGAACGCGGCCGAGGGCAGCGACGCGCAGGAGGCCGAGGTGCCGCTGAGCGTGATCGAGATCGTGGACATCATCGACGGCGTCGAGGTGGTCCTGGTGTGACTACAGCCGCCTGGGGCTACGAATACCGGGACGTGTGACGGAGCGGCGAGCCGCATAGCGAGGAGCTGAGTGCATGGCGACGATAGAGGAGATCGAGGCCAGGAGAGCGGAGCGACGGGCGCGCGAGTCGGAGGAGCGAGACGCACAGTACGCGCTCGACCTCGAGGCGCTGGACGCTGCCGAGGAGGAGCACGGTCATTCGCGCGTGGCGCACCTGGCTGTGCCGTTCGAGCCGGGGCTGCCGACGATGGCGATCTGCCGCGCGCCCCGACCGGTGGAGCTCAAGCGCTACAAGGACGCCTTGCGCAAGGACCGGGCGGACATGGTCGCGGCGACGGACCAGCTCGCGGTGGTCTGCCGAATCTACCCCGACCGCGACATCTGGGAGCGGCTGCTCGAGCGTCGCCCTGGTCTGCTGACGCAGCTCGGCGGCGTGGCTGCGAAGCTCGCGCTCGGGGTCGAGGCCGAGGAGGGAAAAGACTAGCCGAGCTGGTGGGCAAAGCGCAGCGCTACCCCTCGGCGCTGGCGGACTGCCTGCTCGGTGAGCGCGACTCCACGGAGCTCCGCGCGGCGCTGACCGTGGTGGCCGAGGCTATACTGCTAGTGAGGGCCACGTTGGTGGCTAAGAGGTAGCTGGATGGCGACAGGAGCAGCGCAGTTCGCGATCGAGATCGCGGCCCAGATGACGGGCGGCGCTGCGACCGCATCGGAGCTGCAGGCGCTGCAGGCGCAGCTCATGGGGGCTGGTCACGGGCTCGACAGCCTGGACAACGCCATCGCACAGGTGTCGCGCGAACTAGAGGCTGCTCGAGGCGCTACGGCCAGCGCAGCGGCGGCGCTAGCGGACGGAGAGAGCGCATACGCGCAAATGGAGCGCTCAGCAATCCGGGCAGCCACTGCTGCGGAGCGGGCGGCGCAGAAGCACGGCGAGGGCGCAGAGAAGACCCTCGCCCTCCGCGCCGCCGCCGCGTCGGCAGCGGCGGCGCTGAGCACTGAGGCTGTGAGGGTGGACGCGCTGCGCGCAGCCTCTGAGCGCGCGACGGGTGCGCAGGACAGGCTCGTGCGAGCGCAAACGAACCTGACGCGCGCGTCGTCTGGGATGCGCCGCGACATGTCCACCACGGCGGCGGTGACAAACAAAATCACCGAGTCACTGGGCCTCATGGGTGGAGCCGGGGGCCGCGTCGCGCAGCGATTCCTGGCGCCGGTCAAGATTTTACGCGAGCTGTCTGTCCAGGTCGGCGCAGCGACGGCAGCGGCGTCGGTCGCGGCGATCGGACTGTTCGCCCTGGCTGCTGCTGGTGCAGCACTGACGGTGGCAGCGGCGGCGACTGCGGTAGCTCTGACGGGGCTCGCGGTCAAATTGGCGGACACGGCTCGGAGCGCTCGACTCACGACGGCAGCGGCGGCAGCGGCGGACCCAGCGCTGCGTGGTCTCGGTCGAGCGATGGGCGAGGCGGGGCGCGCAACTGGTGTCGCTGATGACCGCCTCCGCGCACTCGCCAAGAGCCTGTCCGCGGCGAAGGTGAGCGCTGCCGAGCTCCCCACTGCGCTGCGTGCGGCAGCGACTGCGGAGCGCGCGCTCGGGCAGGGCGGCGCCGACGAGTACATCGCCAAGCTCCAGGAGGGCAAGCTCTCCACGCGCGAGTTCGCGAACGAGGTACAGGGCAAATTCGGCGGCATCGTGCAGCGACAGATGCTCGGCCTCGACATGCAGGCCGCGACGCTGCAACGCAACTTTGGACGGCTGTTCTCGGGCATTAATCCCGACCCGCTGCTCTCCGGCATGTCTACGCTGGTAGACCTATTCGACGACAGCACTGCATCGGGCAGGGCGCTCAAGTACGTTTTGGAGCAGGTGTTCCAGCCGATCATCGACGCGGTGGCGCGATCAATTCCGCTCGTCGAGGCGTTCCTGCTCGGCATCATCGCTGGCGTGCTGAGGATGTACATCTTGGCCGTCCCGCCGCTGCGCGCTCTCGAGCGCGCCCTCGGGCTCGAGGACGCGGACATTGACTACCTGCGCACCGCGTTCAAGATCGGCGAGATCGCAGCCTATGCGCTCGCCGCTGGTGTCGTGCTGCTCACCGCCGCGATCGGGTACCTCACGATCTCGCTGGCCGTGTTCGCAGCGATTCTGTCGGCCCCGGTGGCGATCGCCGGTCTCCTCCTCGCCGGTCTCATCGCCGTCGTCACCGGGGCCGCCTACCTGTCCGAGGTGCTGCGCGGAAAACTCGTCGCTGCCCTGATGGGCGTTGCTGACTCCGTGCGCGCCGCACTCGCCGCAGTGGTGGGAATGGCGTCGCAATGGGTGAGTCTGGGTGCCGACCTGATCGCAGGGCTCGCCAAGGGGATTGCTGCCGGAGCCGGCTCGGTGGTCGCTGCCGTCACCGGTGCAGTGGGCGGAGCGATCAGCGCAGCGAAACGGATGCTCGGCATTGCGAGCCCGAGCAGAATATTCGCAGGCATCGGTGAGGACACCACCGCGGGGTTCGCGATGGGCGTCGAGGACTCTAGCGGCGAGGCGCAGTCTGCACTCGCTGACATGACCTCTCCGCCCGCCGTGGACGCACCTGCTACGCGAGGTGGCGGGGCAGCAGCAGCCGCGCCGAATTTCTCTGGCGCTACGTTCATTTTCAATGGCGTTCAGGGCGCCGAGGACGCCGAGCGGCGATTCGGCGACCTGCTACTACGCATCCTCGAGGGTGACGCAATCCAGGTGGGCGCATGACTCCAGAGGACATGCTCGACAAGATCGTGCTCGGCTCTCACGTCAGCCCAGGGCGGGTGCGTCTGCGGGGGCACGACCGCGCGCGCGACTGGGACATCAAGGCTGCCGCTGGGCAGACGGGCGCGACGAGTTCGCTCAACGGGCATCCAATCGGGGAGTTCGAGGCCGAGTTCACGCTGGCCGTGGACCCGCATTGGGAGTGGGACGAGATCGCGGATTGGACTGAGTTCCAGCGCGTGCTCGACTCGATGACATCGAGCCCGACGCCAATGGCACTGCCCATCTACCACCCGGACCTGGCGCGGAATCATTTCTCCGAGGTATCGGTCGCGAACGTCGGCGGGCTGGTGCACGATGGCAAGGGTGGTGCGGTCGTCGTGGTGAAGTTCATCGAGTACCGCCCACCTCGCCCGGTGCGCGCGACGTCTGCCACGGCGCGATCGGGGAGCGGTAGCGCTGCGCAGGAGCCAGGCACGCAGCCGAGACCGGACCCCAACGCAGCGGCCAAACGCGAGGTAGCCGAGCTGCTAGCCCAGGCGGAGGCCGTCTGATGGCTACCCTCTCCGGCGTCACGATCACGAGCGCGTCGGTCACGCTGCCGGCGTGGGGCGTCTGGTGGGCTGACGTGGAGCTCGCCGAGCCGACGGAGCTCGAGGGCGCGGTGGTCCTCGAGGCACCCGGTCTAGAGCTGCACGGCACCGTGGTGGCAGCCGGGGCGCACCTCGGGAGAGCACGGGCCCGCATTGCCGCTGGAGCCGCCGCCTGGGGCCGTCTGGTGGCGCGCCAGGGGTACAGCAACGACCTCGGCGTCAGGGCATCCACGGTCACGCTGGACGCAGCCACGGCGGTCGGGGAGCGGCTCGAGGGGTGGCCCGAGACCAGGCTCTCCGCGCACTGGGTGCGCCCCGCCGGCCCCGCGTCGCGGGTGCTCTCCCTGGTAGCCCCGCAGTCGTGGCATGTCGGGGACGACGGGGTGACCCGATATGGCGCGCGCACCGGGGAGGACTACGTCGGGGAGGCTACCGTCGTCGAGGTGGACCGCGCCCTCGGTCGCGTCGAGCTCCGCACCGACAGCCTCGTCGGACTGCGACCGGGCGCCACCGTAGCGCCCCTCACCGAGCCAGCCTCGGACGTGCGGGTCGAGATCACGCCCGAGGGACTGCGCGTGGTGGTCTACGCCTCCCCCTCGGCGAGCCGTCGAGTGGAGGCGCTGCGGTCTCTCGTGGACGGCCTATTCCCGGCGCTGCGGTACGCGGGGTGCTATGAGTACCGCGTGGTGACGCAGGAGTCCGAGCGTGTGAATCTGCAGCCGGTGAGGGCTGGATTGGGGATGCCTGATCTCGAGCGAGTGCCGGTGCGCATGGCCCCCGGGGTGCGCGCGCAGCACCTGCTCGGCTCCCTCGTACTGGTGACGTTCGCGGACTGCGACCCGTCGCGTCCGTGCGTGGTGGCGGGGGACGCGGCAGGCACTCCCGGGTGGATGCCGATCGCGCTCCACCTCGGGGAGACGCCGACGCTCGGTGTCGCACGGCAGACGGACACGGTGGTTGCGGGCGCATTCGCCGGCACGATCACGGGCGGCAGCGTCCGGGTGATGGCGGGGCTCTGATGGCACTGTCGGCGGAGGTACTGAGCGCGGCGATGCGGGCAGCAATCCTGGCGGAGCCTGACGCGTGCGCAGTGGATGGCGACGCGCTCACGGCGCTGTGCGATGCGATTGCCGGGGCCGTCGTCGAGCACATCACCGGTGCCGCTACGGTCCCGGCTGGCATCACGGTGCAGGTGGATCCGAACACGGGTCTCGGGGCGACGACCTCAGTGGGGACGGTGGCGTGACTGGACTCGGACGCGATACGTGGTGCGCTGACGTGCTCCGTCCCGGGCGGCTGGTGACGGGACAGACGCTGCTCGCGCAGGCGTGCTACCGCCGGCTGATCACTCCCCGTGGAGCGCTGCGTGGTGGCGACGAGGAGGGCGCATACGGGCTCGACGTCGCCGGCTACGCGGGAGCCCTCGGAGACGCGGCAGCACTGGCGCTCCCGGCCGCGGTCGAGAACGAGCTGCTCAAGGATGATCGCGTCGCGTCCGTGCGCGTCGAGGCCACCCGATCAGTGAACGCCGGAGCCGAGACGCTGACGCTGACGATCGACGTGGTGCCAGCGGACGAGAGCGAGGAGTTCCGGCTCACGCTGGGTATCGATGAGGGCGTGCTGTCTGTAATCGGAGGTCTGCCGTGACGCTGCATGTGAGCACTCTATTCACCGCTGAGACGGCGGCTCGGTTGCTGCAGACGGGGCTCGAGGTCGCGCAGGCACTGGGCCTGCCGACGACGACCTGGCGCGTAGGCGACCCGACGCGAGCGGCGTTCAAATTCCTCGCCGAGGTGCTCGGCCTGCGCGAGACGGTGGCCGCCGCATTCGCGCGCTCTGGGTTCCTGTCGTCTGCCGAAAAAGACTGGCTCACGCTGCTAGCGTCGGAGGTCTACGGCGTCGAGCGCGTCGAGGCCACCTATGCGACGAGCACGATCACGCTCAGCAATACGGGCGGCGGGTACTACGATATCAGCCCCGGCGACGTCACCGTCGCGTCGTCCGTCACCGGAGCGACCTACCGGAACACCACGGCGCTCACGCTGAGCCCCGGCACCACTGGCACCGTGGACGTCGTCGCCGAGGAGGCGGGCTCTGGCGGGACTGCGCTCGAGGACGACATCGACACGCTCGTCACGACGATGCTGGGCGTCACCGTGCTGGACTCCTCACCGGCGGTCGGCACCGACGAGCAGGGCGACGAGGCGCTGCGTACGCAGTGCCGGGCGACGCTGGGCGCTCTGAGCCCGGACGGACCCCGCGACGCCTACGAGTATGTCGCGCGCAATCCAGACCTGACCGGCGAGCTCACAGTCACGCGAGCGCAGACCACGGCCAACAGCGCCACGGGCAGCGTGGTGGTCTACGTGTCTACGCCCACCGGCGCCCCTAGCGGGCCGGCGATTGCGGCGGTGCAGGCTGGCATCGATAGCTGGGCGACTCCGCTCACCGTGACGGCCACGGTGATGGCAGCGACCGAGGTACCGACGCCGGTGACGGCTACGGTGAGCGGCGAGGACATCCCGCCCACGTTCGAGGCCGACGCGACGGCGGCGCTGCAAGAGTTGTTCGCCGAGGTGCCGATCGGCGGGACGCTAGCGCGGTCGGCGATCGTGACGCTGCTACACCGGATGCTCGTCTCCGAGGGCGTCACCGCGCCGAGCGTGTCTGTGTCGGTGCCACCCGCTGACGTCACGCTCACCGACGGGCAGGTCATCACGCTGGGCGCGGTCTCGGTGACGGAGGTCTGATGGCCACCAGATTCCGCTCCCTATTCGCGTGGCTCGTCCCCGGGTGGCTATCCGAGGGCGAGGGCGGCCGCGTGCTCCACGCTCTGTCCCTGATGATCGACGCGCAGACCCAGCGAGTGCGGGACAGCCTGACGGCTCGGCTACCCCACGAGGCCGGCGACTCCGCACTGCGCCTGATCGGAGCCGACCGAGGCATCATGCGCGGACGCTCGGAGACGACGGAGCACTACGCCGCCAGGCTCGTGAGCTGGCGGTACCCGCGTGGACACCGGGTGCGCGGCTCGGCGTTCGCCCTGCTGGAGCAGATCAGCGAGTACTGGGGAGGCATCGCGGCGGAGTCGGTGGACGCCAGCGGCAACCGTTTCTCGCGCGCTGCAGACGGCACCGAGAGCAAATCTACGGGCGCGTGGGTCTGGGATGACGAGCCCGGGTGGTCGCGGTTCTGGCTGCTCCTCGACGGGCGCGGACTGCTGAGCGAGCACGCGACGCTCGAGGAGGCGAGCGAGGACGACGCGACGCTCACCTCCGGGGCGACTCCGGGCGACGTCGATGCCATGCGACGGCTGCTCCACAGGCGGCTCGCGTGGCGACCGGCAGGGACGAGGGCGGAGTGGCTGATCGTGCTGACGTCCACTGCGCCCGCCGCACTCGCACCGGACGCGACATGGCAGCACTGGAGTACGGCAGACGGCGGCGACCGCGTGCAGACCCGCGACGGCGGCGCGCTCTACTGGTCGCTATCGCCGTGGCTCAACACCTACTCGGGCATCGCTCAGTGGACTAGCGTACCGAGCGTGGAGGGGGTACCCTATGCGGGCGATTCCGCGTCCTGGCCGGCGATCCCATTGGTGGGAGGCGGCACATACGACGGCACGCCGGACTGGCGAGATCTGCAACTGATCGACGACGGAGACTGAGCCATGGTAGCAGCAGCAGACATTAACGCGCCGCTCGAGGCACTAGCCGATCGCACCGCGGTGCTCGTGCCGGACGTGCAGGTGTTCACGCCGACCGGGGCGCCAGCT
>Ga0265293_10007151_pt1 | contig 17388 bp, 22 predicted proteins | sample Munlanlewell138R_FD_192505 | JGI IMG/M metagenome (GOLD analysis project Ga0265293, IMG submission 192505) | Leachate microbial communities from a municipal landfill in Southern Ontario, Canada - Leachate well 138R | ecosystem: Engineered > Solid waste > Landfill > Unclassified | place: Canada...
GCGGGAGGTTTACATAGCGGCCGATCACGCCGGTGCTTGCGACACCGATCCCCCCGGGGTCGACGCCGAGGGACTCGCCGGCGATTGCGCACATCTCCTCCGCATCCCGGATCCCTCTCTCGCCGGTGTAGGCGTTTGCGCACCCGCTGTTCACGATGACGGCATCAAGCCTTCCCCGGCGAATCCGGTCCATCATCACCTCGACCGGGGCAGCACGGACTCTGTTTGAGGTGAAGACCCCCGCGGCAGTCTCGCTCGCCCGGATCAGTGCAAGCCCGAATTTTCCTTCTTTGATCCCGGCGGCGCTGACGCCTTTTACCGCACAGATACTCCTCATACTTCTTCTTCCTCTCCAGAGGGCGCCCCGATGCCCCGGACAAGGTCGGCCCGGGTGACGATCCCGATAAGTTTTCCATCGCGGATGACCGGGAGGCGTGCGATCCTCTCTTTGAGCATCAGAGAGGCCGCGTCAGAGATATCCGACTCTTCGTCGATCGTTATGGCGGGGCCGCTCATGATCCGCCGGACCTTCATGTCGCTTATATCGGTGAGCGCCCGTTTCGTCTTCTCCCAGTTGATGAACTCCCTGATGGGAACCTCGATCACCTCGAGCGGTGAGGGGAGCCAGAGGTCGCTTGAGAGGTCGCCGACGTCGAGGAGCGATATGATATCGGTCTCGGTGACGATCCCCGCCACCCGGTCGCCATCCATGACGGGGAGCCCCCCGATATGGTATTTCCGGAGCAATCCCGCCGCCTCGCGGATCGGGGAGTCAACCCGGACGGTCACCGGGTTTGGTGTCATAATATCTTTTACCAGTACCATTATCATCACCTCACGGGAGCATGCCTGCGAAGCGGAGGCCGGCATCTTCTTTGAGTCCGCACATCAGGTTCATGTTCTGGATCGCCTGGCCGCTTGCGCCCTTGACGAGGTTGTCGATCGCGGAGACCGCGACGACCCGGTCACCCTCGCTCTCCACGGCCACGTCGCAGAAGTTCGTCCCCCGCACGGCCGCAAGGGTCGGTTTCTGGTAGCGGACGAAGAACTCGTCTTTGTAGAACTCCCGGTAGAGGGCCTCGACCTCTTCCTGTTCCATCGGCTCATTGAGGAGGATGTGAGCCGTCGTGAGTATGCCCCGGTTCACCGGGAGGAGGTGCGGTGTGAAGTAGCAACGGGCGGCTGAGCCGAGCCGGGCCGCCTCCTGTTTCATCTCCGCGAGGTGGCGGTGGCCCGTCCACTTGTAGGCGCTGAAGTTATCGCCGACGTTCGGGTAGTGGGTCGTCGCGGAGGGGTTTGTGCCCGCTCCGGTGACCCCGGTCTTCGCGTCGTATATGATCGTGTGGGCAGACTTCGCGAGCGGTGCCGCCGCAAGCGTCGCTCCGGTCGGGAAGCAACCCGGGTTTGCGACAAAGGAAGATCCCCTGACCTCATCCCGGTGGAGCTCGGGCAGGCCGTAGGGGGCCTCGAAGTAGTTCTCGTGGCGCACGCCGTAGGTCTTCTCGTAGATATCCTTCGCGAGCCGGTAGTCGGCCGAGAGGTCGACGGTCTTGATCCCCCGCTCGACAAGCGTCCCGGCGATATTCATCGCCGCCGTGTGGGGAACGGCGAGGAAGGCGAAATCTGCATCGATATCGCCGGCCCCAGCGTTCTGAAAGACGAGATCGGTCAGCCCGCGGAGGTGGGGATGGACCGAGGCGACGGGGGTGCCGTCCAGCTTCCGGGATGTTGCGGCGACGACGTCTGCGGAGGGGTGGTTTATCAGGAGCCGCATCAACTCACCGCCGGTGTATCCGGATGCACCGATAATCGCAATTTCCATACGGAAGATGTGTCTTTTATAGAATCTTAAGGCTTTGTAAGACAGCGCTCATAGAGCCGGGCGGCCATCGCCTCGATCTCATCCCGGCCCTCAAGACCCTCAAGGAGGTCACGGGGCAGCGCGGATTTTCCGTAGGTCGCGCCGATGTAGGCACCGCATATGAATGCAATGGTATCGGTGTTTCCCCCGACGTGGGCGGCGGTGTTGAGGAGCACGGGGATATCCTTGATGCGGTGGATCAGGAAAAACGCAAGCGGGACGGTCTGGTAGACGGTCACGTCGTTTCCTATCACCGAGAGCGCACTCCCAAGGCTTATCCCTTCGTCCGCGAGTCGGACGGCGGCGCGTATCTTGTTTCCGAGGGTGATATCCTCAAAGCCTGCATGCTTTCCGGCGAGGGAGAGCGCTTCATGATGGCCGCGGATGGCGTAGTGGATGAGCATCGCGACGGTGACGGCGCCGGCATGCGCCGCCGGGTGGGTATGGGTGACGCTGCAGGCCTGGACCACCCGTTCGGTTACGTCGACTGGATCGCTGTACGCGAGCGCAAACGGTATGGCGATGCTGACGCAACCAGCGGTGTTTGAGGAGACGCCACCTCGTTCTCCACCGGAGAGGAGGAGGTGGCGGCACGCGGCCTCAACGGCACCGTCGGGGAACCGGAGCTCCTCGTTCATGTACATCCGGGCGAGGGCGGCAGCGTAGGCGCTCTCCGAGTATGCGCCGTCGGCGAGAAGTCCGGCGACGAGGAGCATCATCTGGGTATCGTCGGTGAACTGCCCGGGTTTGAGCCCGGCGTTCGGGTGGCCGCGCCAGGCCCGGCGGTATCCCTCGTGGAGGCGCTGGAAATCGGGAGGGGTGCTTTCCCGGGCCATTCCAAGCGCATCGCCGATGGCAGCCCCGAGGAGGCACCCCTTGAACTGATCGAGCATTCAAGTAGTCTCTCTCGCAAGATCCATCTTAAGGGTTGTTATTCTTCGCGCGGTGGTAGAGGCTTGACGGGGGGTTATCGGGGCCAGAGATCCCGCAGGCGCATCAAAAACGAGGGATCCGCTCCGATCTCCGACCAGAGACTTCAGGCGAGACCGCGCTCGTGGAAGCAGTCCGTGTAGCGCATATCCGTCCCCCGGATGCAGTTTGCCACCCGATCGCGGAGGAAACTCATGACCTGGATCGAGAGGCCGGGTCTGCCTTCCTCAAAAACCCCTGCGCAAATCCGCCGACCTTCGCGACAAGGGCCCGGTGCGCGGCAAGGCCGGCGGAGGGGTCGCCGGACCACTTCATGAAACCATATTTCGTGATGGTTCCTCCTCCTCGATCAAAACGTTTCCCGCACAAATCCGCTCATAGAGAGCCGGATCAGCGGTTTTCAATGACCGGAACTCCTGGGGCGTGAGGATGAGCGGCGATATTTCGCGATCAAGGCCGGCCTGAGCTGAAGCGATGCTCGCTGCTACGGCCCTTGCATCGTCTGTCTCGATGAGAAGATCGATATCGCTTTCATGGGTATCGTCACCGGTCGCCGCACTCCCAAAGAGGATCACCCTCATCACGCCGTCGCCCCGCAGGCGAAGGATCAGCGGGTTGAGTTCTATGAGTGTGGCACAGACCTTCACCTCGCGGAGGAGCGGACTCTCCATCGCTGCCTGATAGATCACGAGGCGCCCACGCTCTTCACGATGCACCAGGCCCGCATCCGCCAGGCGGGCAAGCGAGACGCTTGCCGAGCCCACCCCAATCCCGAGCAACCGGGCGAGCTCGCGGACATAGTAGCCGTCGCGATAGTGCCTGCCCAGGAACCGGAGGAGCGTGAACGAGACCCCGGAGAGAATGTTCGTGTCATCGAACATATGTTCAGATTTATGAACGATCGCTCACGTTAACCTTTCGGTGCGACCCCAAAACCCCTTGAGCAGAACCAGAGCGGTACCGGCACCAACCCTGAGGTAGTCGTCGTGATAGTACCTGCCCAGGGACCGGAGGAGCGTGAACGAGACCCCGGAGAGAATGTTCGTGTCATCGAACGGATGTTCAAAATTATGAACACGTGTTCACGCTAACCCATCAGTGCGATCCCCTAACCCCCGAAGAGAACCGTAAAGCGGTACCGGCACCAACCCTGATGAACCGGACGGAGCACTCTCATCCATGAACGGTATGGCCACGGATCTCCTGGTCGTCGCTGACCAGATATTCATCCTGGTGCTGCTGATAGCAGTCGGCTACGTCGCCGTCTCGACAAAGATCATGGACCCCCGCGCAACCCGGGGTCTCTCCGGTCTCCTCATCAACGTCACCATACCGGCGCTGATCATCGCTTCCATGCAGGTCCCCTTCACCGCCGAACGCCTCGCCGGGGCAGAGATGATGCTCATCGCAACCGGGGTCCTCTTCGCCCTCTCGTTTGCTGTTGCGCTGGTCACGTCGCGGGCGATGCCGATGACCTCCCCGGAGAGGGGGGTGTTTGAGTTTGCGATCGTCTTTGGGAATGTCGGGTTCATGGGGTTTCCCGTCGCCCTGGCGCTCTTCGGGGAGGGGTCGCTCTTCTATGTCGCACTCTTCAACCTCGTCTTCAACGTCCTCGTCTTCTCTGTCGGGATTGCGATGCTCACCCGGGGCGAGGGGGAGCGGTTCGACCCGAAACTGCTTGCAAACCCGGGTATCGCGGCATCTCTCGCCGGGTTCCTCCTCTTCCTCGGGTCGGTGGAGATACCGGCGCCGTTCATCGATGCGATCGACCTCCTCGGCGGCGTGACAACGCCGCTTGCGATGATCATCATCGGGGCGATGCTCGCGACACTCCCGGCCCGGGAGATGGTCGGCGATTGGCGGATATGGGTGGCGAGCGCAGTTCTCCTCGTCGCGGTCCCGGTGGCCTACTGCTACATCTTCTCGTCGGTATTCCCTGATCCGCTTGTCCACGGCGTCATGATAACGATGGCAGCGATGCCGGCTGCCGCAAACACCGCTATATTCGCGGAGCAGTACGGCGCCAACGCCCGGCTCGCATCACAGATCGTCTTTGTATCGACGATCGGATCACTCATCACGATCCCGCTTATGACGGCGGTGCTGCTGTAGTGGCTCCCGGCAGCAGAATCGTAAAGAGTCATCAGGGACCACAGCTGTACTGGGAGGGCGCCCCCATCCATGAGCGGTATCGCCACTGATTTCCTGGTCGTCGCCGACCAGATATTTATCCTCGTGCTCCTGATCGCTGTCGGCTACGCCGCCGTCTCTACGAAGGTCATGGATTCCCGGGCCACAAAGGGACTCTCCGGTCTCCTCTTCAACGTCACCCTGCCGGCGCTGATCGTCGCCGCCATGCAGGTTCCTGTCACCCCGGGCCGTCTTGCGAATACAAGGATGATGCTCCTTGCAACCGTAGCCTTCTTCGCTTTCTCGTTCGTCGCTGCAAGGGCAACGTCACGGGCGCTCTCGGTATCGCCACCGAAGAGGGGGGTGTTTGAGTTTGCGATCGTCTTTGGGAGCGTGAGCTTTATGGGGTTTCCGGTCGCCGGGACGCTCCTCGGGGATGAATCACTCTTCTACGTCGCACTCTTCAACCTGATCTTCAACGTCCTCCTCTTCTCTGCCGGGATTGCGATGCTCTCCGGGGGCCGGGAGGGGAGGTTTGACCCGAAGTTGCTTGCAAACCCCGGCATCGCGGCATCCCTCGCCGGGTTCCTCCTCTTCATCGGGTCAGTTGAGATACCGGGCCCCTTCATCGACGCGATCAGCCTCCTCGGCGGCGTGACCACACCACTTGCGATGATCATCGTCGGGGCGATGCTTGCAACCCTCCCGGCCCGGGAGATGCTCGGTGACTGGCGGATATGGGTGGTGAGCGCCGTCATCCTCATCGCAACCCCGGTGGCCTACTGCTGCCTCTTCTCATCCGTGTTTTCCGATCCGCTCGTAAACGGGGTCATGATAACGATGGCAGCGATGCCGGCCGCTGCCGGAACCCCTGCTTTCGCAGAGCAGTGCGGCGCCGACGCCCGGCTTGCATCACAGATCGTCTTTGTATCGACGATCGGCTCGCTCGTCACTATCCCGCTGGTGACGACGGTGCTGCTGTGAGACGCCGGAAATACACTTTCACCCCGCACCCGAAATCGATATGCTAAAGCGCGCTCCAGATCGATCATACAGCGCCGGCAGGAGAGAGAAATGAGATCTGACCTGAAGGAGATCGAGGGGGAGCGAAAGACATTCACCGGGACGTTTGCCCGGTTCGGGAAGAAGGACCGCTACAGGCCGAAGAAGGTCGGGGACGAGTGGGTCACTTACGATGTGACGGTGCTCCTCGTCGATGTCCAAGATAGCGATGGTAATCGGGTCACCGATCACCTCTGGTTCAACTACACGAAGGGGTTTGAGCGCCTCGGCGACCTGAAGGAGGGGGATGTGATCAGGTTCGACGCCCGGGTCAGGCCCTACATCAAGGGCTACGTCAACCACAGGGAGTACATCGACGAGCGGGAGGTCGATTACAAACTGGCCTACCCGACAAAGGTTGCCCGGGCCGGGTGAGGCGCCGGCGGCGGGAGGGGGTTTGCCTCAATCGCGTACTGCCCCGGGTCTTATGGGTAAGATCAACTCTCAACCGGAACCGATCCTTACAGGAACGCGAGACCCCCGGCAATAACCTGGTAATCAGCCGGAACCGGGACAAAACCGGACCCTGTATCCATAACGACCGTATTCACCGTTGTCACCCAGGTGTTCTCTCTCATCAGGCGTTCCGTGCCCCCCACTCCCCGGTACTCAAGGCTGAACGTGACCCCGGCTACATCTTTGGCCGGTGGGACGAAGCCGTCGAGGAATACGGCCGTGGTGTAGGTGCCGCCTGAGCCCTGGATGAACTCTGCGACGCTCATGGTATCGGGTGTCGCGAGCACGGGCACGAGCAGCCGCGGCTCTCTCTTCATCTCCCATGCAGTCTGGTTAATGGGCCGTATGTGCCGGGGCAGGCGCCGCAATTGTTTATCCTCGGTCTGCACAACCTCAAACGACAGGGATATGTCAGGCGGGTAGTCTTCCGTCGCCGTGAACGCAAGCATCCTCCCGTAAGGTGTCTCCCGGACCGCCACCTGCCATCCGGTGATCTGGTCGCCGGCGAGCACTTCCCCGGGGATAACCAGGGCACCCGTTGCATTCGCCGGGACCGGGACCATGACCGTGGCGGTACCGTTTATGGCAAGGTCAGAGAGGCCGGCGATCTCGACTGTGTAGGAGTTTTCCGGCAGAACGGTCCCGGTAAGCGTGAAAAGGAGGAACAGGATGACAAACAAGCCAAAGAGGGCGATGAACGCCTTGTAGATAAAGTCAATCTTCATGAAGACCTCGAGTCGGGGGATGGATCACACTCAGGTACCGGTACCTACGGGAGAGGTATTAATGTTTACATTTCCAGGGTCCGGGCGCTTGAGCTCGGGATCTCAAAAATATTCTGTGTCTGTTCACCAGGAGAGCATACCCTCCGCCGGCGGTCTGGACGGTGATCGTTACCGTATCGTCGCCTCCGGTATCGATGACCGTCTGCCACTCCTCCGTCCCCCCGGCACCGGCCTTGAAGACCGGGATGTCGCGGCCAACCCCGTACCCCGGCACAGGGTATCCCGCCGCAACAGGGGACCAGCAGGATGAGCGGGCAACTACCGCGAAGGCCTGGAGATTCTTCGCGGTTGTCGTCGCTGGCTCACACCGCCGGTGAGTTCTAAATGAACCAGCCTCGGGGCGCTCCCATCGGGGTCGGTCATCCTCCCGGGAGGATCCCACGTCGTGCAGGCGGTCACCTATGGCTCCACCGGGGCAAAAACGGTTGCGACCGCCACAGGAGAGGGGGTGGGGATCGTACCGCCGGCCGTATCGGGAGACGGTGTCACCATCCCCTGGGGGAGTAGAGACGAATCAGGCACAGATTCTCCGGTTCTGCTCACCTTCGCAGCCATCCCGCTCTCGTACCGCCTCGACCGGCCTGAAGAGATTATCCGGGTCGACGGCTACCTCGACGGGATCCTGATCCGGGATCTTGAGGACGGGCATGCAGCGATCCCGATCCCGGGGCCGCACTCCTTCACGGCCGTGGCCCATGGAGTCGCCGGCTCGATCCTCGGGGTCGACCGGAGCGACTTCTCCATCTCGGGTAATGGGAGAATCGAACTCGACGGTGGGCTTCTCCGGATCGATGAGACAGGCGGGGTTGCCTGTTCCGCATCGGCCTGCACATATACCCGCACCTACACCCCGGGTGAGCACTACTTCATCGTGGTGGGGTGTGACTACCGGGACACCGCGGACGTGTTCCTGCGGGCGGCGGAGTTCCGGGTTGACGGCCCTGGCGGTCTGAAGTATGAACGGCGCCTCCTCGATCTGCCGATCCTCAACGATTCCCGGCAATCCGAGATCGTTCTCTGGCTGGAGCCGGAGGGGCCGGGCACCTATGACTGGACTATCTTCTGCAGCGAGGGCGATCAGGAGGCTACGGAGACCGGGAGCCTCGTCCTCCGGTGAACCGGATTCAGGGGCCGGGTGCAGTCTCCTGCACCGGACAAACCCGAAGTACGCTGAACGTCCGGTTGGGAGGGGGATAAGGTGGCACTGCACGGCCGGGCGACCTTTCTTCCACCCGGGGGAGGCGTTGCCCGGCCGATGAATGCCACGACCCCCAGAGGCACTGCCATGCTGTATTCACAAAAGCACCCGGTGTGGGAGTATCTACCCGCCGGGAAGAGGGGTGAGGGGTTCCGGGGGGCCGGAGAGCAGCCGTTCCAGCGGGCAGCTGATCTTCGTTCCAAATGTGCATCGGATGGATAAGCCGGGCGGCTGACAGAGCCCCTTGCGGTGATGTTCCGATCAGAACCTTCGATAACTCCTGCTCCGGTGCCCGACGACGATAACGTTAATCACCAGAAGGTTATCTACGATCGAGAGGATCGCTCGATAATCCCCGACGCGAAGCGAGTAAAACGGAGGATTGTCCGGGCCCTTCAGTTTTTTGAGGTGTTTTTTCGATCGGATTCGCCGGCAAGCGACGCAAGTTCCTCGCCTATCCGGATCGCTACGGGCCGGAGAATACTTTTAAGGTTATGTCGGGCTGCCGCGGTGATGATCACGCGATAGGTCATTCATCTCGGAGCTCCGCCATGACTTCTTCCAGGGTATAGACCCTCCCCGCCCTGAGATCCTCAAGCGATCGTTCGAGGTCACGGATTGCCTCTTCGCTGAGGGGCTCCTCATCGATTGCCATATCTACCAGACGCCCGATCACCTCATTGTATGACTCCCGGGGATGGATCTTCAGGGCGTTGAGCCGACTCTTGAGTTCTCCATCGATCCTGACGGTGACGCTTGTCATACTGTGGTATACTCAGGTCTACTCAATGAAGGTTTGTATGGTGCGAACGGGTACATAAGGCGGCCTCCTGTGCAATCTTTTCGACACCCGGACGACGCAATTAGATGTGATCGAACCTCCTGATAAGGTCCAGGGCGCCTGCTCAAACTGGACCTCCCCATCAAACTGGACCTCCCCATAAGATAAGCAAAGAATGGTGTCCTTGAGACCCATGGCCGGCAACGCCGAACGGCGGGATGAGCAAAAAGGCCGCAGGGCTCTAAGAAAGCACCTGATGGAGGTGGTGCAGGGAGAAGGGCGCGGGGGCACCACCCCGCTCACCTCCCGGGCGGCCACCGATCCCACATCAGTACTTCATGTACATCCCGAGCGCCGCCGATCCTCCATCAGATGTCGGGATGAGGGCTACGATGATGCTGTACTCATCCAGCCGCTGTGTTGATGTCCACTGCACGGAGCCATCCTCATCGAGCCTCTCCGCCCGGAGCTGGGCACCGCCGTAGCCGTTCTCGATAAGGGCCGCCGAGAGGTATCCGCCGCCAGGAGTCCAGGTTACGGGAGCGGAGGCGTTGATCGTGCTCCGCTGGAGGATACTTCCATCCCCGCCGAGTGAGATCTCCAGAACTCCCGCCGGCTCCCCATCCGTGACCCCGGCAAGGAGGCTGTAGCCGCCGGTCGCATCCTGCCGCACCGCCGAGGGGAGGTATCCTTCCCCGGGGTCGCTGCGGATCGTCGTGTTCCAGACCGGTGCACCCCGATCGTCGAACCTGGCCGCTGTGATGGCTCCGGGGGCCTCTGCAGCCTCTCCGGCTATGAGGAACCCTCCCGCCGGATCCGGGGCTATGATCGGGATCGAACCCGGATTCACGCCCCTGACCGGTTCCTGCCAGGCGATGGTGCCGTTAGCGTCGATCTTCGCAATCCGATCGCCTCCGGCCACAATCCAGCCCCCGGCACCCGATAGTGCTATCGCCCAATACTCCCCTTCCGCGGCAAAGTCCGTGCGGTGCCGCTCATTTCCGTCGCTGTCCGTCAGGATGATGAGGCCGCGGGAGGCCGCGAGGGCGAACCCTCCCAGACCGTCAGGTGTGATCCCCGTTCCGCGGCGATCATCCGGTGATGAGTAGGCTTTATCCCATACTACCGTCCCTTCACGGTCGAGGAGGATTACACTCGGTGTCGGGTGGAATTCGTCCACATCCGAGACCGACCCGGCGATCGCGTAGCCATCAGGAGCCTCGATAACGGAGAGTGCTTCATCGAACCTTCCGCTGTCGATGATGGTGAACCACTCCCGGTTCCCGGCATCATCCAGTTTCAGCACCCAGACGTCCCCCTCCAACGTGCGGTGGCCCGGGGTCAGCGGCCGGTCGAGGCATCCGGCAGCGACAGTCAACAGAATAAGAGCAGTAATGGCCATGAAAATCCGGAGGGTTTTATCGTCAGTTGTCATTGATTTGTAATCCCGGGGGTGGACACCGCATAGTTGCTCGTGATCATGAGAGCCTGAACGTCACGCTCCGCCCGGACGGAGATCGCAAGGGAGTGGCAACGCGCAATGGAAAACGCAAATACCTCCGGATCTTTGCCATCGACCGAAATTTCAAAATGGTACTCCCTCCCATCATTCTTGATAGACGATCCGTCGTTCTTGATAGACGATGTTACATCCCCATCCGCCTCAAGTCGATATACTTCCGAGCAGACAGGAGCATGAATGTGAGTAGCATCGGCATCAAACACCGTTACGTTAACTTCATGCGGCACATCATCGGTGTTAAAGACATGAAAAAGGTGTGAACTGCAGGGCGGAGTTCCCTGCATCTCCTGCCCTGTTCCGCACAAAATGACCGTCCCGGCCACAACCATAATACCGACCACGGCAAGAACCGCCATCAACGCTCCTACCCGCATCTCCGTTTCACCTCGGGAAGAGCAGAGATTAGGGATTTAGTCCGCATGGATGGTCCCAACCCTATAATAATGTCCTTTATATCCAAAATATCTCCTCTTACCAGTCGTGTTGTCGATAACATATGTATCGATAGTCCGTTGTGTTATTTTTTCGGGGTACTCCACCTCACTCACACGGCGTAGATCTCCTTCCTGGTATGGTGGCCCCGGCAGAGACGGTTCGCTCCCTAGTAACACTTCTTCCAACGCAGGAAATTCCTGAACGTTCTGCTCATCAAGATGGACGATCGTGCCTTCTATGGCCCTCTGCTCAGTAATCTCGTACACCTCAAGCCGATCAGGCGGGACGGTCAGAGAGAGGAGATAGGGAAAAACGGTGATGTAAAACAATAGAAGAACAATCAACAGGCTCAGCAATACGACAACTAACTTGTATTGATGCACTATCGCAGAAAGTGATCGCATCATTTTTCAATCTCCATAAATATATGTAGACAGACGAGTGCAAAACCCCGGGGTGTACCTACGATTCTGCGGATCTCCTCTCGCCGAGGGTATACCTTCATCATGCACAACTCTGTTGCCTCCGGGCATGCGGGGCTCTATCATCCGGGCGTCAGACCTGGGGATGGGCGACCCCGCACACAAGCGGGCACCGTACGCGGCGCCCGATCCGATTCTGGGTCGTTAAAGCATATAAATCCAGCAGGCATCGTTCGGTTTTTTCCGAACGATACAAAAACGTTTCTATAGTGTGATGGTTTGCAGGTTAGTTGCTCACTTGCCAGCCTGTAGCTGGGTGAATCCGCCTCGTGATGAGCGATGCTTGCAAGACCCGGCTTTCCGGGAGCCGGGTCTCACGTCGCCGGCAGGATCGTCACCCGGGATCAATCACCTCCGTCACCCGAGCCGGATCGCAAAATTTAAGGTTTGTTCGGTTAAAACCGAATCATCACAGCGGGATTTATGAGTTTCCCCCCCAAATGCAGGCCTGGTCCCGGGTACAGGGACGCCCGGGCTCACCTTGAGGGGTACTCATGAAACGATGGATATTCATGCTGGCAGCACTCTTCCTGCTCGCGGCCCTGCCTGCTGCTGCCAGCGCTACACCACCCGCGCACAACTATGACTGTTCGGACACGACGCCGGCGGCCTACGACGCACAGGTAGATCAGGCTGCGATGGGCTACTCCAGCTCGTCATCCACGAACGCACACGCATCGACGGCCTACAGTCAGTTCAGGTCGGATGCTGTATTTTTTTTCAACGGCCACGGCCTTTACTACGACGATTCACATAAAGGCGGTGGAATAAAGTTCTCCTCGGAGTCGTGGATACTGGCCGGCACCGACGGTCACTACCCGGGAAACTACCAGTACTACATCGCTGATTACGGGACTGATATCAGGGATGTCCTGCTCGCGGTCTACCTCGCCTGTTAAATCGCTGACACGGCTCCCCATTGGATATCGCCGCGCGGGGGAGGGACTGGGGAGGTGCGACCGAAGGGAGCTTGAGAAACTCGAAGAGTTTCGAGCGGGTGTCCCCCATATGCGCTAACTTTAGATATAGAAATTCAAGGGGATAACGCTCAATTCAATGAAAGGGGGCATATTTTCGGGTTTCTTGGTCGCAAAGCCATGCTGGCATGCGGTAATAGTTATCCTCCTCTGAAAACAGTGTTGATCACTGGAATCTCTTGGGAAAGGGCCATCATGAAGTAGTAGGTGAGATCTCACCAATTACCTAAACCTCGGCGATATCAACAGAAATGCATTGCAGCCACATGATAAGTTAGCGCATATGGGGTGTCCCCCTCCCGGCTGAGGGGTTTTGGGACGACCTCTCCGATACAGCGAGCATCGTCCGGGTAAATGGGGTTTGTGGAGAGAGTGCCTCGCCGGATTACCTTACTCCTGCCCTGCGTTCGCGTGAGGATTTCTCCGCGTTGCACTTCTCTTCCACAAAAGGTAAACAACGGCCATGGTAAGGAGGCCCCCCAATCCGTTTAACAAATAGGGAACGTCCCACTGCATGAAAGATACTAACACCTCCATAGCAAAGAGCCAGAGTAAAAAGCCTAGAAGAAAGCTTTTAAGTTCAACTGTGGCACAAGTGGTTTCAGCACCGCCTAATTTCCGCCTGTACATCAGGTAGTCTCCGGCGAGGAAAAGGAACAGCACAGGACCAATATAAAGCCAGGTAATGACCGGATTTTGGGTAAAACTTTGGTGAGGGAAAATAGTACGTCCAACGAACCACAAGAAAGCAAGCCAAATAATAATCAATAGTATCCCGAGTGCAGTTCCAGCTGCCCTGCTAAAGTTCTTATCTTGATTCATCTTTACCTTCTCCTTCCATTTTTTCCGTTCATGCGTTCTTCCTCCAGTTTCTTTTCCCGGAGGCGGGGGGAGCATGCCTTCAAGTGCAGAAAGTGCATACACTTCCATTGCCTCCGGGCATGCGGGGCTCTATCATCCGGGCGTCAGACCTGGGGATGGACAACCCCGCACACAGGTGGACACTATACGCGGTATCTAATGCGATTCTGGGCCGTTAGAACATATAAAGTCAGCAGGCATCATTCGGCTGGAGCCGAACAAACGATAAACCTTTTTATGGCGGGATAATGGTCACGGCCCCTACCACACTCGTCGAACCTCCCCCCACGGGACCGGAACTTCAAGGAATTCGTACGCGTTCCACCGCTCCCATCCGTTCACGGTCTCGACGTCGATCCATTCGATCGCAAGGATCCCGTCGTAGGCGCCTTCCAGGTCCGCGATCAGCGGAACAGTCAGCTTGCAGTCCGGGCACCGGTCCATGTGGTAGTATTCGAGGGAGACTGTTGTAGTCGCGGCTACAGGAATACACAAGTTCATGCGGAGGATTCTCTCGCTCTGGTTGACACGGATCCGGAAAAGAATGTTCTCGGCAACGTATCCACGAGGCGACGTGATCCCGGTCACTACCCTTGATTCCTCCGGCTTCCCGAGCGCCTATGCAAGTTCTTACTATTCTCAGGGAACCGGGAAAACCCACAAGCGATTCCTGAGGGTAGCACTGGCCATCGATACCGAAAAGCATGTGATCCTGGCATCGGCAGTCACCCAGCACCCGACGCATGATGCCGCTCTGGCAGGAAATCGACTCAAACAGTCGCATCGAACCATAAAAGCCTCCTGCTATGTCACGGATAAGAGATACGGCGCTGAATGGATACACCGCCTGATCCGCGAGGATATCAAGGCAGATTTCCCGGTTTCCATCAGAAAGGGAAAGCGAAGGAAGATCCGCGGAAAATATAGAAGAAAACTCACCAGAATATTCGACTGGAAGAAATGCCACTGGAGAAACATCGCCGAAACAGCATTCTCGGTACTCAAGAGAACACTCAGGAAGAGCCTCAAAACCAGAAAAATACCGGCAGTAAGCAAAGAAAATCAAGATAAAACTCATTCTCTACAATGTCAGAAGAACGATCCGGTCAGGATGAGCAACGATCGGGAGCGAGCTTTTCTACAGAGCCAAGTAATTATAAGATGTTGAGCTACAACTATAATTATGAAATTTAACGTAAATTTTATGACATTTCTTCCAACTAGTATATATCTCTGCTGTACGCTACTGTTTATCCTATTTACCTGTGGTTGTGTGGCCCATACTGAAAACTTGAACAATAAGAATATGTCGTACTTCTGGGAAAAAACGAATGCAAGCCAAGAGTATTATGACAATTTAGTGACATCGGATCCAAACAATGCTACAGCGTGGTGTATTCGGGGGATGTATTACAACGACCATTATGGCCAGTACACTGAAGCTATGGAAAGTTGCAACAAGGCACTTGATCTGGATCCAGAATATGGAGAGGCCTGGTACTTAAAGGGAGTTATCCATTTTAATACAAATAAACGTGATGAAGCAGCGTTGTGTTTTGAAAATGCGACGAGATACAAGCCAGAATTGGCGAAAGAACTACTGAGTTATTATTGAAAATGCTCCTTATAGAACTCCTGGTCGATCAAGAAGTGCCAGAACAGGCAGAGGATCTTACGGACGAGAGCAACAACTGCTTTGAGGTAGCCGATCCACCGCTTTAACCGAACAAAGTAGTATCTCCTGTCACCTTAAATTCACAGATCCTCTACTTTTCTTCATGACTATATCGCCTTCATATGGTGGCAGAACTCTATTTCCTCATGAGGTTGTTGGTACTTTATCCATTCTCCAAATTTTCAAGATACGATGACAAGGGGTAGTAGCGGTGCAATGCAGAGTGCTTGGTTCGTGCTGCCACGTGCGCGACTTCCACCAAGATCCACCGGAGCGCTCGGGAACCCTGTTTCGTGATCGTTCCATTCTAAGGGTATCGGTGGACTGATAGACAGAAGGAACGATCCCACACCATGCTGCAAGTTTTTCTGTGGAGGGGAAATCATGGTAGTTCCCGATCTCAGCGATCAATGTCGCCGTAGCGATGTACCCAATTCCGGGTACCGACGTCAGGATCTGGAGAAGTCACATCTGCCTGGCAACACACGGGTGTACCCGTTTCATGAGCGTCTCGATCTTGGTGTCCAGCTCCTTGATGAGGGTCAGATAGCATTGCGTCCAGACGATCGCCAGTTCTGGAAGGGTTGTCTCCAGGTTGCTCTGGATCTCTTCACTGCGCTTCCGGGTGCGGGCAGGGAGCGGTGCAAAGATCTCCTCGACGGATTTCCCATCCATGACACGGTCAGGATGAGCATCTCACTCTTGCCGAAGGTATCAGAAAAGACGGTTGACAGCCGGAACAGGCAGGAGTCGAGGATGTGGTGTACCTGGTTCTTGAGATCTGTCCGTTTCTCAATTAGAAACTTTCGCAACCGGATCAACGAGCGCAGGCCACGGGTTTCCGGGTCGGGGATCCAGAGGCAGAAATGAGGTGTGACTGGCACGACCTCATAAGCGTTTTGGGATAAAAATAGAGAATTTGGGGTCTTTAGTTACCCCAATTTAGTTCATGAGTAAGGCATTTCTCCGGTCACGAGTGGGATGAAATAGGACGACGGAGTTGCTCCAGGTGGGAATGAACCCCAATGAACTGATGCCACTTTGTAGTGACCTGCTGAAGGGAGCCAGTGTATTTTACCTGTTTCTACAAAACGGGTGAATTGACCATTAGCACTTCCTTCATCTATTTCAGTCCATGAAGATCCGTCGTCATCACTGTAGAAAAACTGAGCAGTGACATGCATATCCGGAAAAATACTTGACGCTTTCGAATTCGCAAACCAAGATATTCCGAAGGGTATAGGGGCTAAATCAACATCATTTACGACTTGATAGATGATATCGCGACGTGTATCACCAGTTGCTTCGATTTTAGCGGATGTTTGTGCGACATTTTGAGTCAGATCAGGCACGGTAACTCTCATCGCATAAAATTGTGCCTTTTGTTCATCTGTAAGTGTCGAAAATGCATCAGGATCGACAATTTCAAGATACTCTCCAGCACTCACTTCTTTACCGCCCATTTCATTATAAAAAGCGGTAACGCTCGTTGTTTTCTCTGCACATACTCCAGGAACCATTAGTGCACTAATTACTATTGCTGCTAGGAGCATAGATAGTGCCCGAATGTTTGATTTTTTCATGTTTTTTCCTCCATTGCTTTGATTCCAGAAAGCATGACAAAGGTCATACGTTTAAACTGCAAATATTGTCATGCCTCCGGGCTTGCGGGGTTCTTCATCCGGGCGTCAGACCTGGGGATGGGCGACCCCGCACACAAGCGGGCACCGTACGCGGCGCCTGATCCGATTCTGGGTCGTTAAAGCATATAAAATCAGCAGACATCGTTCGGTTTTTTCCGAACGATACAAAAACGTTTCTATAGTGTGGTGGTTTGCAGGTTAGTTGCTCACCTGCCAGCCTGTAGCCGGGTGAATCCTCCTCGTGATGAGCGATGCTTGCAAGACCTGGCTTTCCGGGAGTCGGGTCTCACGTCGCCGGCAGGATCGCCACCCGGGATCGATCACCTCCGTCACCCGAGCCGGATCGCAAAATTTAAGGTTCGTTCGGTTAAAACCGAATCATGACAGCGGGATTTATGAGTTTCCCCCCCCCAAATGCAGGTCTGGTCCCGGGTACAGGGACGCCCGGGCTCACCTTGAGGGATACTCATGAAACGATGGATATTCATGCTGGCAGCACTCTTCCTGCTCGCGGCCCTGCCTGCTGCTGCCAGCGCTACACCACCCGCGCACAACTATGACTGTTCGGACACGACGCCGGCGGCCTACGA
>Ga0265293_10007152_pt1 | contig 17388 bp, 13 predicted proteins | sample Munlanlewell138R_FD_192505 | JGI IMG/M metagenome (GOLD analysis project Ga0265293, IMG submission 192505) | Leachate microbial communities from a municipal landfill in Southern Ontario, Canada - Leachate well 138R | ecosystem: Engineered > Solid waste > Landfill > Unclassified | place: Canada...
TGAAGCGGGCAACCCTGATCAGATAGGGATCGAAAGCGGCAATCGCGCCGGAAAGATCGCGCACGCCCTCGACGATCAGCCCGGCGAAGGCGCCGCCGATCAGCAGCGAGATCGCCGCCAGCGCCACGATGCCGGCGGCGACGCGCGGATCCCTGGGTGCGGAGGCGACGCGATCGGCCAAGTTTTCTTACCTGCCCATCACGGACAGCCACTCGTCCACCCATGCCTTGCGGTTTTCCGCGACTTCCTGCGGGCTGAATTGCAGGGTCTTTGCCGGCTTCACGAGCTTGTCGAAGGCAGGATCGAGCGGCTTGTCGGTCTTCGCCGCCGGATACATCCACTGCGTTTCCGGCACCGCGTCCTGAAAACCCGGACCGGTCATGAAGGCGAGGAACTTTTCGGCCAGCGGGTTCTTCGCTCCGGTAACGGTGATGCCGGCCACCTCGACCTGAAGATAATGCCCTTCCGCAAAGGCGGCGGCCTGATAGCGGTCGGTCTTGTCGGCGATCATGTGATAGGCGGGCGAAGTCGTGTAAGAGAGCACCATCGGCGCCTCGCCTTTGGTGAACAGCCCGTAGGCCTCGCTCCAGCCCGGCGTCACCGTCAGCACGCGACCCTTCAGCTTCTCCCACGCAGCATCGGCCTCGTCGCCATAGACCGAGCGCACCCACAGAAGCAAGCCAAGGCCCGGCGTCGAAGTGCGCGGATCCTGAATGACGATTTTCTGCGACGCATCTCCCTCGACCAGTTCCTTGAGGCTGGCCGGCGGGTTGGGCAGCTTTTCCGTGTCATAGACCACGGCGAAATAGCCGTAGTCATAGGGCACGAACATGTCGTCGTCCCAGCCGCCCGGAACGTTGACCTGCGGCGTCGCGCCATTGGCGACGAACAGGCCGATGCCCCGTGCCTCGGCGGTGAGATTGGTGTCGAGACCGAGCACGATGTCGGCCTTGGTCGACGCGCCTTCGAGCTTCACCCTGTTGAGCAGGGCGACCCCATCGGCCACAGAGACGAAATCGACCTCGCAGCCGCATTCGGTCTCGAAATTCGTCTTCACCTGCGGGCCGGGGCCCCATTCGGCGGTGAAGCTGTCATAGGTGTAGATAGTGAGCCTGCCTTCCGCCGAAGCGGGCGCGGCGGCCAGCAGGGCTGCGGCTGACAGAAAGGATAAGAGCATCGTGCGCATCGGCGCCTCCTTGGTTGCGTTTCAGGGGGTCGAGGCGCCGGATCTCCGACAGCTTCTAATCCCTCCGCCGGTACAAACCGGATCAGGTTCAGCGGGTTGGCGTGGTCTCGCCTCTCAGCCGGGCCGCGATGACGCGTCCGGCACCCCGTTAGAGCATCTTCAGAAATAGGCCCCCATGCGGCGGGAAGCAAGAGCGATGCCCCGCTCTTCCGTTCCTCCGGCGGGACTGCTAATGCCCTGATCCCATGAGCCGATACACCATCCTTCTCGGCGGCGAGCTTGTCCGCACCCCCGCCCTCGACCGCCAGATCGCCGGCACGCGCGTCATCGCCGCCGATTCCGGCATTCGCCACGCCGAGGCGCTCGGCATCGTTCCCGAACTGTGGGTGGGCGATTTTGATTCCGCGCCGCCGGACCTGCCTGAGCATCTGGCATCAGTGCCGACGCGGAAATTCCCTGCCGACAAGGACAGTACCGACGGCGAACTGGCAGTGGACATCGCCCTTGAACAGGGCGCCACCGCGCTGATACTGGCCGGTGCTTTCGGCGGCGCGCGCGCCGACCACGCGTTCCTGCACCTTGCGCTGGCGCTGCGGCTGGCAGAGGCGGGAACCGAGGTGCTGCTGACCAGCGGCACGCAGGAAGGCCGCCCGCTCCTCCATGGCAGGACCACAGTCTTCGATTATGCGGACGGAACGCTGTTCTCGATCCTCGGCTTTTCGGACCTGACAGGTCTGACGGTTGAGGGCGCGAAATGGCCGCTTGAAGCCGTGCGCGTCCCGTTCGGTTCGTCGCTGACGATGTCGAACGAGGTCCGCGGCCGGCTCGGCGTCGGGCTTGAACAGGGTCGCGCCCTGCTCGTCGCCCACCCATCGCAGCAACAGGCATTTTGACTGATGCCGTTTCGTTGCTCCGGCTACCTGTTTAGCCGCATTCCTGCGACGCCAGACGATGCAGTCTGGCTGCAAAATGCTCCAACCCCAAAAGAGGGCTGACATGGCTCCCCCGCTTCTCAATCTCGCCGGCATCCGCCTGACCTTCGGCGGCACGCCGCTGCTCGACGGCGCCGACCTCACCGTCGGCCCCGGCGACCGCATCGCACTGGTCGGGCGCAACGGTTCGGGCAAGTCGACGCTGCTGAAGATCGCGGCCGGTCTGGCCGAGGCGCAGGACGGCGAGGTGTTCCGCCAGCCCACCGCCACCATCCGCTACCTGGCGCAGGCGCCCGACATGGACGGCTTCGCCACGGTGCGCGCCTATGTCGAGGCAGGTCTCGGCCCCGCCGATGATCCCTACCGCGCCACCTATCTGCTCGAACATCTGGGCCTTAGCGGCGATGAAGCACCGGGCGAGCTTTCCGGTGGCGAGGCGCGCCGCGCCGCCCTTGCCCGCGTCATGGCCCCCGAGCCCGACATCCTGCTGCTCGACGAGCCGACCAACCATCTCGACCTCAATGTCATCGAGTGGCTGGAGGAAGAGCTGATCCGCTCCTCCTCGGCGCTGGTCATTATCTCGCACGACCGCCGCTTTCTCGAACGTGTGTCGCGCGCCACCGTCTGGCTGGATCGCGGCCAGACAAGGCGACTCGACCGGGGCTTTGCCCATTTCGAGGAATGGCGCGACCAGATCCTCGAAGAGGAAGAGCGCGACCAGCACAAACTTGGCCGCCAGATCGCGCGCGAGGAACACTGGCTGCGCTATGGCGTCACCGCCCGGCGCAAGCGCAATGTGCGCCGCCTCGGCGAATTGCAGACCCTGCGCCAGCGCCACCGCACCTATCGCGGGGCGGAAGGCGCTGCCACCATGGTGGCAAGCGACGCGGCGGAATCCGGCAAGCTGGTGATTGAGGCGAAGTCGATCTCGAAGAGTTTTGGCGAGCTCACCGTCGTCAGCGACTTCTCCACCCGCATCCAGCGCGGCGACCGCATCGGCCTCGTCGGCCCCAATGGTGCCGGCAAGACCACGCTCTTGAAGATGCTGACCGGCGAGCTGAAGCCGGATTCGGGCAGCGTGCGCCTCGGCGTCAATCTGGAGATCGCGACCCTCGACCAGAAGCGCGAGGCCGCCGACCCGAACGAGACGCTCGCCCATTATCTCACCGACGGGCGCGGCGAGAGCCTGATCGTCAATGGCGAGCAGCGCCATGTCGTCTCCTACATGAAGGATTTCCTGTTCAAGCCGGAGCAGGCGCGCACGCCGGTGCGTGAGCTTTCGGGCGGCGAGCGCGCCCGCCTGCTTCTGGCACGCGTGCTGTCGCGTCCAGCCAATCTTCTGGTGCTGGACGAGCCGACCAACGACCTCGACATGGAAACGCTGGAACTGCTGCAGGAACTCGTTGCGGGCTTTGCCGGCACGGTCATCCTTGTCAGCCACGACCGCGATTTCCTCGACCGCACCGTCACCAGCGTGATCGCTCCTGAAGGAAACGGGCGCTGGATCGAATATGCCGGCGGCTATTCCGACATGCTCTCGCAGCGCGGCACCTCCAAGCTGGACGACCGCAAGCTGCGCGCGCGCAGCTCCGGCGATGACGACAAGCCCGCCGCCAGATCGCAGGATGCCGCGAAGGCTGCCTCGAAAAAACTGTCCTTCAAGCAGAAATTCGCGCTCGAAAACCTGCCGAAGAAGATCGAGGCCGCGACCGACACGATCAACCGGCTCGAAGACCAGATCGCCGATCCGGGCTTCTACGACCGCGACCCGACAGGTTTCCAGAAAACCATCGCCGCCCTCGACAAGGAGCGCGCGGCACTCGCCGCCTTCGAGGAGGAATGGCTGGAACTGGAAATGCTCCGCGAAGAGCTGGAAGGGTAAATCGGTCAGGCCCCGTCCGCGGGCGGCGGCACGCGTCGCCCGGTCAGCGCCCGCCACAGCCTTCCGTCGATCGCGGCGAGGCCGAGGCCGATCAGCGCCATGCCGGCCAGATGGCGCGGCAGCAGCACTTCATTGAGGAACAGGAAACCCAGCAGAATGGCGCTGACCGGCACAAGGAAAGTGACCAGCGCCAGATTGCTCGCCCCCGCTGACGCCAGCAATCTGAAGAACAGCACATAGGCAAGCGCGGTCGACAGCACCGCAAGCCCCGCCACGGCGCCGATTGCCGCTATTGACGGCATCGGCAGTTCCCACGGCCTGTCCACCACCAGCATGACCGGCACCAAAAGGATGCTGGCGGTCACCACCTGCCCGGTCGCCGTCACCAGCGGCGCCACGCCCATGGTGCGAAAGCGCCGCCCGTAAATGCTGGCCAGCGCATAGGACACCGTGGCCGACAGGCACATCAGCTGCGCCGTGACATGGCTGCCCAGATCCTGCACCGCATCGATGCCGACCATGACGGCAACGCCCAGAAAACCGATGACCACGCCGATGAAACGGTTGCCCGTCATCTTTTCGTCCGCAGTCAGGAAATGCGCGAAGAGCACGGTGAACAGTGGCGTCGCCGCGTTGAGGATGGAGGCGACGCCGGCCGCGATATGCTGCTGGCCGCCGACGATCAGCGAAAAGGGAATGGCGTTGTTGGCAAGGCCGATGACGAAAAAGGCCGCCCATATGCGCCTGCCGGTCGGCAGTTTCTGGCCCGTCGCCCTCAGCAGGACTAGCATCAGCACCGCCGCCACCACCACGCGGCCCACCACGACGGTGAAGACCGGCAGTTCCCGCACCGCGATTGCATTGAAGAAGAACGACCCGCCCCACAACAGCGACAGGCACAACAAGGTTGCCCATTCCGCCGGGGTCATGGGCCGGTTTGCCGCAACTGGTTTCGTCATGTCTCACCCCGGGGCATTTCGCAGCCAGCTGAAAACAGCTGGCGTCGCATGAATGCGGCTAAAACAAACAGACAGAGCAGAAATGCCGCGCGCTGGTCCCTGCCACGCGGTCAGGCTGCTGGCGACCCGATTCCTGACGGCCGATCTATTTGCGGTTGTTCCCGGCGAAGGCGGCGCTGACGCCAAGGCCGATGAACAGCACGCCGCTCACATAGCGCTCGAAACGGGCATAGGAGCGGCTTTGACGCAGCCTCTCACCCAGAGCGCCAGCCGCGAAAGCGTAGCATCCGTCGCTGACCACGCCGAGAGCCGTGAACACCAGCCCCAGAAAGGCGATCTGCATGGCCACATGCCCACGCTCCACCTCGACGAACTGCGGCAGGAAGGCCAGGAAGAACAGAGCCGTCTTGGGATTGAGCAGATTGACGACGAAGCCGTCGCGAAACAGGCGCGGATAGCTGTGCGGCTTCATCTGCATGTCCGCGCCGCCCTCTTCGTCGCGTCCGAAAATCTTGCGCAGGCCGATCCAGATCAGATAGGCGGCACCGGCATATTTGACGATGGAGAAGGCAACAGCCGATGAGGCGAGCAGCGCCGAAAGGCCGAGCGCTGCGGCAGCGACGTGAACCAGCGTGGCGACATGGATGCCCATGTCGGAAATCAGCCCGGCCTTGCGCCCCTGCGCCACCGAACGCGCCACGATGTAAAGCACCGCTGGTCCCGGAATGATGAGCAGCGCGATGGCGGAGACCACGAACAGCCCGAGACTGGCGGCACTGGGAACAACGATTTCCATGGACGCCCCTCCCGGCAACCCTCGGCGGCTTTAAGCCGTCAGCCCCGCCCGGACATCATTGTCCGGACGCTTTCGCCTGCCATGCCTTGATCGCCTCGTCGAAGACCTTGTCGCCGGGAATGCCCTTTTCCATGGTGAGCAGGGCACGCCGGCCGGACTTGTAGATCACCGGCACGTCGATCCATTCCTGATTGCGCAGCAGCGCCAGGTTGGCTTCCTGATCCGCCTTCGTGTCGTTGAGCGCGACGAGGAAATAACCGTCCGCGATCTTGGCCGGGATGCCGATCAGCGGATTGCCCGCTTCCTGCTCGGCCGCCTTCAGCGCGATGCGCAGAACATTGTCGATGCCGCCGCCCTCGAAACCGTCGGGCGTCAGGAAGATCATCTCGATGATGTGGCTGGCGGGAAGGGTGTCGTCGGCATTGCGGCGGATGGTGAAGCGAAGCTGCACCTCCTTACCCGGAACCTGGACCTCGCCACGGATGGCGGGCTCCGGCGGCTCGTCGCCGCCCGGCGATTCCTGAACCAGCGACCACACCACATTGCCGGGCTCGGCGGAGCCCTGCGCGACATTGGTGCGCTCTTCGTAATAGATCGCCTTCTGGCCGACCGCCACGCCTGCCTGCCCGGTCTGGCCCTGCTGGGTCTGTGAAGGTGCGGCCGGCTGGCTGGAATCGGGAGCTGCCGAAGGCGGGGGCGTCGTCAGCGCCACGACCGAGGAACCCTCGCCGATGGAACTGCCGCCACCGGCCGGGCCGGGATCGGTTTCCTTGCCGTCGGGCAGCAGGCGCTGGGTGAATTTTTCCGAACCTTCGCCATTTCCGGTCGCTGGAGGGGCAGCAGGAGCCGGCGCGGGCGTTGCCGGCTGCGCATCGGCCGTATTCTCGGCAGGCGGGGGCACCTTGACCGGCTTGACGACAATCGGCTTCGGATCGCCATCGCTGCTTGCGAACATGGTGCCGAAGGCATCCCCGAGGGCGTCCTTGTTGAGCCAGGCCGCGTAGCCGCCACCGCCCAGAACCACCAGTGCCAGCACGCCGATGATCAGCCCCCGGTAGCTTCTGCTGCCGCGTTCTTCCTCGAAGTCGAACGCGAGTTCGGGCTGGCGGTCCACAGGCGGCTCAGGCGGGATGTCGAACAGCTCATCGTCATCATCCTGCGGATATGCGTTGCCGGCAGGGGAATGATCTGGCCCGATATCGGCTTTGCCGTCATCGACTTCAGGCTCGGATCGGAACGGTTCCGCGCGGGAAACCGGCTCTGCACGGTCCGAAAAGGGTTTTGCGCCCATGACCTCGGCAGGCGCGGGAGCGGGTGGAGGCGGCTTTTCCGACGCGAGAGGAGAAGCAGGCGTCTTGGCAGGGAAAGCAGTAGGTGTCGGCGCCGTCGGTTCCGATCTTGCCGGAGCCGGGGCTGGAGCCGACGTCGGTGCGGGCGCAGCCGCGGGGGGCGTGCGGCCAATGACCGGAGCAGATACGGCAGGAGCCGTATGCGTCTGCTGGTTCTTGTTGCGGTCGATGGAGGAGAAGATGTTCTCCAGCTCGGCCAGCGGGTCGATCTCAGGTTCCGGTGGAGGTGGCGGCGGCGCGTAATCGCGCTCGACCGTGGCGATGGCGTCCTCCAGCATCTTCTTCTGGCGTTCGGCCACCGCTTCCGGCGGCTGCGGGTCCAGAGCGGCCAGCTTGGAAGCGATTGTCGCACGGGCCTTGTCATACACCCTGGCCCGGATCTCGGGCGTGGTTTCGCCCAGACCGCCGAGCGTCTTCTTCAGAACCGCAACGAAATCTGCCATGCTACAGTCGACCTGTCCTTGTCATCGGCGGCGCAGAGCCCACGGCCTGCCCCGCCGAACGGGCATAGTTAATCCTGAAACGGGTCCGTCACAAGTATCGTGTCGTCCCGCTCCGGGCTGGTGGAAAGCAGCGCCACCGGTGCGCCGATCAGTTCCTCGATGTGGCGCACATACTTAACTGCCTGCGCCGGCAGATCGTTCCAGCTGCGCGCGCCGGCGGTCGTTTCCTTCCAGCCTTCCAGCGTCTCGTAGATGGGCTGCACACGCGCCTGCGCGCCCTGGCTGGCCGGCAGATAGTCGATCTTCTCGCCGTCGAGCATATAGCCGGTGCACACCTTGATCTCGTCGAGACCGTCGAGCACGTCGAGCTTGGTCAGCGCGATGCCCTTGATGCCGTTGACGGCCACGGCCTGGCGCACCAGCACGGCATCGAACCAGCCGCAGCGGCGCTTGCGGCCGGTGACGACGCCGAATTCATGGCCGCGCGTGCCGAGGAACTCGCCGATCTCGTTGACCTGCTCGGTCGGGAATGGGCCTTCGCCGACGCGCGTCGTGTAGGCCTTGGTGATGCCGAGTACGTAGCTGAGCGCGCCGGGCCCGATGCCGGAGCCGGCGGCGGCCTGCCCGGCCACCGTGTTGGACGAGGTCACGAAAGGATAGGTGCCGTGATCGATGTCGAGCAGCGTGCCCTGCGCGCCCTCGAACAGGATGCGCTCGCCCGCCTTGCGGCAGTCGTCCAGCACCTTCCACACCCTGTCCATGTAGGGCAGGATCTCGCCGGCGACCGACGTCAGCTCCTGCATGATCGCCTCATGCGCCACCTCGGCATGGCCCAGCCCCTTGCGCAACGCATTGTGATGCGTCAGCAGGCGGTCCACCTTTGCCGGCAGTGTTTCCAGATCCGCCAGATCCATCACCCTGATGCCACGGCGGCCAACCTTGTCCTCATAGGCAGGACCGATGCCGCGCCGCGTCGTTCCGATCTTCGTTCCGGAATTGGAGGCCGCGTCTTCGCGGAAACCATCCAGTTCCCTGTGCAGGGAAAGAATAAGCGCGGTGTTTTCGGCGATTTTCAGGTTGTCGGGATTAATTTCCACGCCCTGCCCGCGCAGCTTGGCCACTTCGGCCACGAAGGCATGCGGATCGAAGACCACGCCATTGCCGATGATGGAGAGCTTGTTGCGCACCACGCCCGAAGGCAGCAGCGACAGCTTGTAGACGTTGCCATCGACGACGAGCGTATGCCCGGCATTGTGCCCGCCCTGAAAACGCACCACCACATCGGCGCGCTCCGACAGCCAGTCCACGATCTTGCCCTTGCCTTCGTCGCCCCATTGCGAGCCGACGACCACCACATTGGCCATGTCTTCTTCCCTTCAATCGGGCCGCAATCCAGCGCGCCCGCAAAAACGACAGGCCTCTATAGCGTCCACAAACGCTGCGCGCGACCTTTGTTTGCCGTTTGGAGGCGCTGGCAGCACAACAATTTTGGCTGAGGCGTGGTTTATCTGGCAAGAAGAGCCATTACAACGTCCCGAACGCACTTGCCTTCTGTCCCGGTGGTTTCCATCCCATGAAACAGAACCCTTATCTCCTGCTGGCGGCAGCCACATTGTTCTGGGCGGGAAATTCCGTTGCAGGCAAGATGGCGGTCGGCCATGTGTCGCCGATGTTCCTCAACGCCATCCGCTGGGGCATCGTGCTGGTTGTTCTGGCTGTTGCCGGGCGCCGCGAGATTATGGCGGACTGGCCCGTCATCCGCCAGCACAAATGGTATCTGCTGGCCATGGGCGCCATCGGGTTCACCATTTTCAGCGCGGCGCTCTACAGCGCGCTCCTCTACACCTCCGCAACCAATGCCAGCATCGAGCAGGGGGGCATCCCCCTGCTGGTCTTCATCTTCAGCTATCTGCTCTATGGCACCCGCACCACGCTCGCCCAGTTCGGCGGCTTCGTGCTGTCGTTCGCGGGCATCATCCTCACCGCCACGCATGGCGAACCGGAGCGGATCCTGCAGCTCGACGTCAACTTCGGCGACGCCCTCATGATCATCGCCATCCTGACCTACGGCTTCTACACCGCCGCCCTGCGGCGCAAGCCGCAGCTTAACTGGATGAGCCTGATGGCGGCGCTGTGCGCGGGCGCGTTCATCAGCGCCCTGCCCCTGCTCTGGGCGGAAATGGCGGCCGGAGCGCTGATCCTGCCCGATGCCACGGGCTGGGCGATCATCGCCTATGTCCTGCTGTTCCCGTCGCTGCTGTCGCAGATCTTCTACATACGCGGCGTCGAGATCATCGGCGGCAACCGCGCCGGCCTGTTCATCAACCTTTTGCCGGTCTGGGGCGCGCTGCTGGCGGTCGTCATCCTTGGCGAGGAATTTCAGGCCTATCACGCCATTGCGCTGGTTCTGGTGCTGTCGGGCGTGCTCGTTGCCGAGTGGGACGGACGCCGCCGGGCCTCGGGCGCCCGGACGTAAAAAGCCGGGGAACCCGTCCCCGGCCTCGTTCTGAATATGTGAAGCTGTGGTCTACAGGCCGTTGACGTCGAACTGCAGGCGCTTGGCCGAATCGATCTTTTCGTGCGCGCGCACCTCGGCCAGAGCATCTTCCGGGAACGGCGCATCGAGATAGAGCAGCGCGATGGCATCGCCGCCGGGGCGGTTGCGGCCCAGCGCGAAGTTGGCGATGTTGACCTCATGTTTGCCGCACAGCGTGCCCAGCAGGCCGATAATGCCGGGCGCGTCGGCATTGGTCGTGTAGAGCATGTGCTGGCCGACCTCGGCATCGAGATTGATGCCCTTGATCTGGATGAAGCGCGGCTTGCCGTCGGAGAAGCAGGTTCCGGCGATCGAACGCTCCTGATGCTCGGTCTTGACCGTAAGCCTTATATAGCCGTCGAAGACGCCGGACTTGTCGCGCTTGACCTCGGCGACGATGATGCCGCGCTCCTTCACCATGATCGGTGCCGACACCATGTTCACATCGGCCACCTGCGGACGGATCAGGCCCGCAAGCGTTGCACTGATCAGCGCCCTGGTGTTCATGGTCGCGGTCGAGCCGTCGAACAGGATCTCGACTTCCTTGATCGGATCTTCCGTGACCTGACCGACGAATGCGCCCAGCACTTCGGCAAGCTTCACGAACGGCTTGAGGCGCGGCGCTTCCTCGGCGGTGATCGAGGGCATGTTGATGGCGTTGGAAACCGCGCCCTTGACCAGATAGTCCGACATCTGCTCGGCCACCTGCAGGGCGACATTCTCCTGCGCTTCCGAGGTCGAAGCACCCAGATGCGGCGTGCAGACCACGTTTTCCATGTTGAACAGCTCGTTGTCCGTCGCCGGCTCGACCTCGAACACGTCGATGCCGGCGCCCGCCACCTTGCCGCTCTTCAGCGCGGCGATAAGGTCCGCCTCGACGATCAGGCCGCCGCGGGCGCAATTGATGATGCGCACGCCGTCCTTCATCTTCGCAATGGATTCGGCATTGATGATGTTGCGGGTCTTGTCGGTCAGCGGCGTGTGCAGGGTGATGAAGTCGGCGCGGGCCAGCAGCTCTTCAAGTTCCACCTTCTCGACGCCCAGCTCTTCGGCGCGGCTTTCGGAGAGGAACGGGTCGAAGGCCACCACATGCATCTTCAGGCCGACGGCGCGGGTCGCCACGATCGAGCCGATATTGCCGGCGCCGATGATGCCCAGCGTCTTGCCGGTGATCTCGACACCCATGAAGCGGTTCTTTTCCCACTTGCCGGCATGGGTCGAGGCATTGGCTTCCGGCAGCTGGCGGGCCACGGCGAACATCAGCGCAACCGCGTGCTCGGCGGTGGTGATGGAGTTGCCGAACGGCGTGTTCATCACGATGATACCGCGACGCGAGGCGGCCGGAATGTCGACATTGTCGACGCCGATGCCGGCGCGGCCGACAACCTTCAAATTGGTCGCGGCGGCGATCAGCTTTTCCGTCACCTTGGTGGCCGAGCGGATGGCAAGGCCATCATACTGGCCGATGACTTCAAGGAGCTTTTCCTTGTCCTTGCCGAGATCGGGCAGGTAATCGACCTCGACGCCGCGATCCTTGAAAATCTGGACGGCGGTAGGAGAAAGCTTGTCGGAAACGAGTACGCGGGGCGCCATGATGGCCTCCTTCGTCTGAAAATCTGGAAATTCGGGAGAGGAATGGGCCGCCTGACAGCAGGCAGCCCGAAATCGCGATCAGGCAGCGGCCTTCAACGTCGCCTTCTGCTGGGCGAAGGCCCAGTCGAGCCATGGCATCAGCGCTTCGAGATCGGAGGTCTCGACGGTTGCGCCGCACCAGATGCGAAGGCCCGGAGGGGCATCGCGGTAGTGGCCGATATCATAGGCGACGCCCTGCTTGTCGAGCAGCGCGACCAGCCCCTTGGCGAAAGCTGCCTGACCATCCGCATCAAGTGCTGCGATGTCGGGATCGACGATCGACAGGCATACGGAGGTGTTCGAGCGCGTTGCCGCATCGGTGGCGAGATTGGCGAGCCAGTCCGACTTTTCCACGAAGCGGTCGACAACGGCGAAATTGGCGTCGGCGCGGGCGACCAGCGCATCCAGTCCGCCGATCTCCTTCGCCCAGCGCAGCGCGTCGAGATAGTCCTCGAGCGCCAGCATGGACGGCGTGTTGATGGTCTCGCCCTTGAAGATACCTTCGATCAGCTTGCCGCCCTTGGTCATGCGGAAGAGCTTCGGCATCGGCCAGGCGGGCACGTAGCTTTCCAGCCGCTCGACAGCGCGGGGCGACAGGATCAGCATGCCGTGCGCGCCCTCGCCGCCCAGCACCTTCTGCCAGGAGAAGGTCACGACATCGAGCTTCGCGAAATCGAGACGCTGTGCGAAAGCCGCCGAAGTCGCGTCGCAGATCGTCAGGCCCTGACGGTCGGCGGGAATGAAATCGCCATTGGCCACGCGCACGCCGGATGTGGTGCCGTTCCATGTGAAGACCACGTCGCGGTCGAAGTCGATCTGCGCAAGGTCCGGCAGCTCGCCATAGGGCGCCTCGATCCTGCGGATGTCGGGAAGCTTCAGTTGCTTGACCACATCGGTCACCCAGCCGGCGCCGAAAGATTCCCAGGCGACCATGTCGACACCGCGCGGGCCGAGCAGCGACCACAGCGCCATCTCGACGGCGCCGGTATCGGAGGCAGGAACGATACCGATGCGGTAATCGGCCGGAACCTGCAGAATTTCACGGGTAAGATCGATGGCCTCGGCCAGCTTGTTCTTGCCAAGCTTTGCACGATGCGAGCGCCCGAGCGCGGCATCGGCAAGCGCTTCGAGCGACCAACCGGGACGCTTCGCGCAGGGACCAGAGGAAAAACGGGGATTGGCCGGACGCTTGTCCGGCAGAGGCAGTGCTGTCATCGTGGTCTATCCTTCCAGATAGGTAGCCCCTCGTTGGGGAGGGGTGGCCCACGGACGGCGATATGCCTTCATGCCTCAGGCGTCAAGAGGAAAGTTGATGTCGCGGGCGGAACACATCCGCCCGCGCAAAAAGGCCGCACATGCGAAAAGGGCGGACCGGAGCCCGCCCTCGTAAGAATCCGTTCGAGGCCCCGTTCACCACAGGTCGTAGCGCAGGCCGACCTTGATATGATGGTTGTCGATTCCCTTGTGCTGGGAAAGGCCGGTGGTGCCATCCAGCGAGAAATATTCCGCATCGGGCGAAGACAGATACTGGTAGCCGACATCCAGAACCAGATTGTCCGTCAGCTTGTAAGCTGCGCCGGCATTAAGCGAATAGGCGAAAGAATATTCGCTCTTCTTCCCCGAAGCGGCAAGTATTCCGGTGGGATCGGTGTAGCTGTACGACGCGCTGCTGCGCGACTGCATCACCCCGATGCCGGCCCCGACATAGGGGGTGATGCCGACATAGGTGCCGAGATCGACATAGCCGTTGACCATCGCCGTCCAGGCGTTGTTCTTGACCCGCGCCGTCAGGTCGGCGGTGCCGTCCGTGCCCCATGCATCGGTCTTGTTGCCGGGAAGCCAGCCGATGTTCACGTCGCCGCGCAGATAGTCGTTGAAATGGTAGCCGAAGCCGAGGCTGGCGAAGACGGGCTTTTCCTTTTCGGAAAAGCTGAAAACCGTGGAATCGAAATTGACGTGCTTGTAGCTTTCCTCGGGAAGATAGGCCACGTCGCCGCGCAGATACCAGCCGGAACCGATTTCGACGGGAACATATTCCGGCGCTTCTTCCACAAAGATCGGCGGATCGTAATCGGCCGCCGATGCGGCAGCCGTCAGAAGAGCAAGCGGGGCCGTTGCCAGCGCCAGCGCGATGCAAGTGTTCAGCTTCATGTCACCAACTCCCGAGGTTGGCGCTGGTCGAAAAAAGGGAAACCCAGCCGCCTGTCATGAAGCATTGTTAACCATACCGGTTAAATCAGCGTTAAGGCTAACCAATCCTTTCAGCACCCACGGCACAAAGAGTTTGCGTTGCCGGGCGAAAAAGCAAAACCGCCCGGCGCATGGCCGGGCGGTGGAAAACAGGCTGTTCTGGAAGCTGACGCTACTTGGTGTAGATCGGCTCCGGCTCGTAGACGACCGTCTGCGGCTCTTCGCAACGGCCAGATCCCTCGCCGAAGGTGTAGCGCAGACCGCCACGAACCTCATGGTTGTTCAGGCCCTTGTCGTGCCCGGGACCCGCGCCGATGCCGCCGGCTGGCCCGGCATAGCCGAACATCTTGCCGCCTTCGATGCGGGTGAAGCGATAACCGACATCGAGGTCGAGATTCTTCGTCAGGCAGTAGGATGCGCCGGCGGCAAGCGAATAGGCGAAGCGCCAGCCCTTCTTTCCGCCGTGCGTCGTGGTGGAGCAACCCGGATTGTTCGGGTCGTCGCAAATGGTGTTGTCGAGCTTGTCCCATTTCACATGGGCGCCGCCGATGCCGCCGCCCACATAGGGCGTGATCCTGTGCCAGGTCCCGAGGTCGACATAGGCATTGGCCAGCAGAAGCAGCGCCGAATAGGAAGTGGTGTCGACAGAGGTACACTGGCTGGCGCCGCACCAGCCGCTGGTGCCGCCGCGGAACTTCGACTTGGCCAGCCAGTCGAGAGTCAAATCGGTGCGGAAACGGTTGTCGAACTGATAACCGGCGCCGATGCCCGCCGACATGGCGCCTTTGAGCTTATGATGATCGAAGCTGCCTGTGCCCGGATTGGCGCCGTAGGTGATGTAATCGGCGCCGCGGAATTTCGACCAGTGGTAGTCCACGTCGCCGCGGATGTACCAGCCGCTGTAGCTGCCCTGCTCTTCATAAACCACCGGCGCGGGATCGCGGATCACCAGCGGCTCGTCCGTAATGTCCGCTGCCAGTGAAGGACCGGCGAAACCAGCCACCAGACCCGCTCCGACGCCGGCCAAAACAGCTTTCCTTGCGAAGCTGAACATCCTTGTCTTCCCCTGAATGCCCTGACCCGAAGAGGGTCTGAAAATCATTGCGTTCAGTAAGGACAATGAATGGTAACGGTTAAGGGTGATTTAACCCTTAACCACGTGTCTGACGTAAAAAAATCGCACACAGGTTGCGGTCGTCGCATCACCTGAAAGGCCGGACAAAACTTGCCCGGCCGCACCCCCCAAGAAACAAGGAAAGTTTCAGGCTGCGCTGCGCACCTGGGAGAGAACCTGCACGATGTCGTCGACCACGGATTCCACCAGCTTCGCGTCATCGCCTTCGGCCATGACGCGGATGAGGGGCTCGGTTCCGGATGGCCGGATGACCACGCGACCACCCTCTCCAAGCCGGTTGCGTCCTTCTTCGATGGCTTCCTGAACCTGCTTCTCCTCCAGCGGCGCGCCGCCGGAGATACGCACATTCTTGAGCAGCTGCGGCACCGGTTCGAATTTTTTCGCCACTTCGCTGACCGGCTTGTTCAGCCGCTTGATGCAGGCCAGAACCTGCAGGGCGGAAACCAGCCCGTCGCCGGTGGTGGAGAAATCGGACAGAACAATATGGCCGGACTGCTCGCCGCCCACATTCAGGCCGTTGGCGCGCATATGCTCGACCACATAGCGGTCGCCGACCTTGGTGCGGTGGAGGTCGAGTTTCAGTCCGGTGAGAAAACGCTCCAGACCGAGATTGGACATGATGGTGGAAACCACGCCGTTGCCGGTGAGGCGGCCGCTCTGATGCCAGGATTCAGCGATAAGCGCCATGATCTGGTCGCCATCGACGATCTCGCCCTTTTCATCGACGATCACCACCCGGTCGGCGTCGCCGTCGAGCGCGATGCCGATATCGGCGCGCACTTCGTGGACCTTGTTTTGCAGGCCCGCCGGATGCGTCGAGCCACATTCCTTGTTGATGTTGAAACCGTTCGGGTCGTCATTGATCGAGATGACGTCGGCGCCCAGTTCCCACAGCGCGGCCGGGGCGACCTTGTAGGCAGCGCCATTGGCGCAGTCGATGACGATGCGCAGGCCCGACAGGGACATGGAGCGCGGCAGCGTGCGCTTGGCAAATTCGATGTAGCGGTCATGGACACCGTCAACACGCTTGGCCCGGCCAAGGGCCTCCGGGTCGGCGAGCGCCATGTCAACACCATTGTCGAGCAGCGATTCGATGCGCCCCTCGATCTTGTCGGAAAGCTTGTAGCCGTCAGGCCCGAACAGCTTGATGCCGTTGTCCTGAAAGGGATTGTGCGATGCCGAGATCATGACGCCCATGTCGGCGCGCAGGGATCGCACCAGCATGGCGACCGCCGGTGTCGGAATGGGGCCGAGCAGGAAGACATCCATGCCGGCCGCACACAGACCGGCCACCATGGCGTTTTCGATCATGTAGCCGGAAAGCCGCGTGTCCTTGCCGAGCACGACGCGATGGCGATGGCTGCCGCGCTGGAACGACAGACCCGCCGCCATGCCCACACGCATGGCAATCTCCGCCGTCATCGGAAATTTGTTGGCCTGCCCGCGAATACCGTCGGTGCCGAAGTAACGTGCCATGAAAAGCTTCCCCTTACCGATCGCACAGTGGCGTCTATTGCCACACCCAGACCCGCACCCGATATCAAATTATATGATTGAAAGTCATCATTCCAAGGTAAACGGTGAACGGAATCTGGAAAATATCTCGCCCAAATCATAAGATTTCCTGACGAAAGGCTCTTTTCCTCCCCGAAAAAGCCGTCTCGGACAACCCTTCAAAAGACAACGCCGCGCTGAGCGCGACGTTTTCCTTGTGTCGGCGCGGTCGCCGGAGAACTCAGTTCTGAGGCTGGGGTTCCATGCCGCCTTCCGGCTCCGGACCCTTCTTCTTGCCTTTCGCGGTGCCGCCGGCCTTGGGCACGGCCGAACCTCGGCTGGTCGGCGTATCGTCGCCCAGATCACGCGAAGGCTTGTTTCCGGCCAGCAGGTCCCTTATCTCGTCGCCGGAAAGGGTCTCGTATTCGAGCAGCCCTTCCGCCAGCGCGATCCAGTCCTTCTTCTTCTTGGTCAGGACATTCATCGCGGTGGTGTAGGCTTCCTCGATCAGGCGGCGAACTTCGGCGTCGATGATCTGCGCCGTCTCTTCCGAGATGTTCTGGGTGCGCGCGACCGAATGGCCGAGGAACACCTCTTCCTGATTGTCGCCATAGGCAACATGGCCGAGCTTGTCGGAGAAGCCCCAGCGGGTGACCATGGCGCGGGCGAGCTTGGTCGCCTGCTCGATGTCCGAAGATGCGCCGGAGGTGATGTTTTCCTTGCCGAACTTGAGTTCTTCCGCCACGCGGCCACCCATCATGATCGCCAGTCGCGAGATCATGTATTTGTAGCTCATCGAATAGCGATCGCCCTCGGGCAGCTGCATGACCATGCCGAGTGCACGGCCGCGCGGA
>Ga0265293_10007153_pt1 | contig 17388 bp, 13 predicted proteins | sample Munlanlewell138R_FD_192505 | JGI IMG/M metagenome (GOLD analysis project Ga0265293, IMG submission 192505) | Leachate microbial communities from a municipal landfill in Southern Ontario, Canada - Leachate well 138R | ecosystem: Engineered > Solid waste > Landfill > Unclassified | place: Canada...
ATAACACTTGGACATAATGTTGAGCTTGGATATTTTGCACAAAATCAAGATGAAATATTAGATAATACGATAAGTGTTTTTGAAACATTAGATGCAATTGCGGTGGGAGAAATTCGTACAAAAGTGCGTGATATTTTAGGTGCATTTTTTTTTAGTGGCGAAGATGTTGATAAAAAAGTTCGTGTACTTTCTGGTGGTGAGCGAAATAGGCTTGCTATGGCAAAACTTATGTTACAACCCTACAATCTATTAATTTTAGATGAACCCACAAATCACCTTGATATTCAATCAAAAGCAGTACTTAAAGAAGCTTTACAAAAATATGATGGAACAGTAATTTTGGTATCGCATGATAGGGATTTTTTAGAAGGACTCACAACGCATATTTACGAGGTAAAACAAACACAAATTAAAGAAGTTATTGGCGATTTACACACGTATTTAAACAACATACAAGCCGAGGAAATTCGCAGTCAGAAAAAAGAAGAGATACAGACATCTAAAAAAAACAAAGAACAAAACACCTATTCTATAAAAAAAGAACAAGAACGAGAAATACGAAAAATAAAAACATCAATTAGCCGTATTGAACAAGAAATTGAACACATTGAAGAACAAATTCACACACTCAATACCCTTTTTATAGAACAAGCAGAACAAGCCACTGCCGAGCATTTTCAAACACATGCAGAATTACAAGAGCAACTCCAAATTAAAACACATACATGGGAAAATTTGGTGGAAAAACTCACCGAAATTGAGTTGTAAATCAGAAACTTTACACAAACTATTGCGTATATAATAAAGCGTTCCTATAAAGGTGTAGCAACAATACGTACCATTGCTCATTAATTTTTATATACATGCAAGAATCTATAGACTCATTTCAATTTAAGTTGTTACGCCAATCCTGTCTTATTTTATCTATTGCTGCATTTCTTTTGTTTGTGATTACTTTATTTTCTGAGAACAATTATCCCGCTCTTATTACTTCGGGAGTATTCAGCATTGTGTCAATCGCTTGTTTTTATCTTCTTAAAAAAGCACAATTTGTGGTAATAGTAAAATATATAATTTCACTATCTACATTTTTTTTAATTCTTACAGCATGGTACTTTAGCTATGCTTCGTATGGACTTTCTTTATCGTTTTTTACAGTTTGGATACTTTTTATTGTATTTGTATGGGAACGTCCACATGTTTTTTATTTTTTAGGAGGCTGCATACTCATTTACATAACGTTAGCGTACATTGACTCTGTGTTTCCGCATATTGCCGCAACTCATAAGAATAATGAAATAAAGATATTTGATATGTATTATGGCATATTATTTACTCTTATACTCGTGTTCTTTTATAGTTTTTTTATAAAAAAAGCATACATAAAAAAGCTTCGCAAAATAGAAAAAGCAGAATCATTAAAAACAACTTTTTTACAAAACATTTCTCACGAAATACGCACTCCCATGAATGCGATATTAGGTTTTTCTGAATTACTAAAAAAACAAAACATTTCGGAAAAGAACAAATTAAAATATTTAGAAACCATCAACACAAGCGGGCAACATTTACTTTCAATTATTGATGACATTATGAGTATATCATTACTTGATTCAGAGCAAGTTAAAGTAAACACAGAATCGGTACGTATTTCTACATTGTTGTTGCAACTGTATGATGAAATAAAAGGAAACAAATTAATTCATCCAAATGTGATAATACGCTCACCAATTATTGAATTAGATAAAGATTATGTTATTAAAACTGACGCTGTTAAGCTCAAACAAATACTATTAAATTTGCTCATTAATGCTATTAAATTCACCTCTGTTGGGTACATTGAATTTGGCTGTAAACGAAAAGAATTAAATCTTGAATTTTATATAAAAGACACAGGTATTGGTATTGATAAAAAAAATCATACTGTTATTTTTGATAGATTTACCCAAATAGAAAAAACAAAACTTTCTCGTTATAAAGGTGCAGGTTTGGGGCTTTCTATTAGCAAATCATTTGCTACCTTATTAAACGGAAAAATATGGTTACATTCAAAATCAGGAGAAGGAACTACATTTTTTGTGAGCATACCATTTGAAGAAAGTAAAGAATCACATATATTACCTAATGAAAAAACTGAAAAAAAACCAAAGAAAACAATTCTTATAGCCGAAGATGAAGACATAAATTATGAGTTTATTAAGATTTTATTAGAAAAAAAATATCTTTTATATCGTGCAAAAAATGGTGAAGAAGTGCTTCAAATCATTGAATCTGGGAAAAAAGTAGATTGCATTTTAATGGATATAAAAATGCCTCGTTTAAATGGTATTGAAGCAGCAAAAATCATTAAAAAAACACACTCTGATATTTATATTATTGCACAAACTGCATATACGCAAATAGAAAGCGAATTTAATGTGTCGCACACATGTTTTGACGATTATATTCTTAAACCTATAAATCCCAAAGCATTACAAAATTTATTAGATATTATTTTAGGATAATTATCTATGTTTTGACCCCTCGTCTAAAACAATTGCACAGTAATTAAGATATCTACTTGCAGAAATATGGTGTTTATGCACCGCATCAATAACAGCACATTCAGGTTCGTGTAAATGCGTGCAATTAAAATATTTACACGCATGCGAATGTTTGAAAATTTCAGGGAAATAATGATATATTTGATTTTTATCTAAATCTAAAAGTCCAAATGAGCGAACACCGGGCGTGTCAACAATATATCCTCCTTGCGACAATGGGTGCATTTCGGCAAATGTAGTTGTATGCTGACCTGTTTTATGTGTTTTTGATATTTCTTTTGTTTTTATATGCAAATTTGGTTCAAGTGCATTAATAATAGAAGATTTTCCAACTCCTGAATTTCCAACAAACACATTTATTTTATCTTGCAACTGGGCACGCAATTCTGCAATATTTTGACCGCTCACTGTTGAAACAGGAATAATCTCATAACCTGCTATTGCATATATTTTTTTCCATTCGTTATATATTTCAGTATCACGTGTCGAATGCAAATCAGTTTTATTACATATAATTGTAACTGGTATTTGATATGCCTCTGCAGAAACTAAAAATCTATCAATAAATGAAAGCAGTGTTTTAGGTTTTCGAATAGTAACAATAAGATATGCCCTGTCAACATTTGCGGCAAGCATATGCGATTCTTTTGAAAGATTTACCGATTTTCGAATAATATAGTTTTTACGAGGAGCAATATTTGAAATCACTCCAAATCCATCTTCTTCGAGTTCAAATTCAACAATATCGCCAACAGTAATAGGATTGGTATGTCGAGAGTTTTCGAGTCTAAACTTACCTTTTATTCTACATTCATATATTTCATGCGAATGTAATTCTTGCACTCGATACCAGCTTCCTGTTGATTTTATTACCGTTCCGTTCATATATTTATTTCTGAATTTTCACACGCTCAAGTCCGTGTTCTTTAAATTCATTTCCAAATTCGGTAATATATGTTTCTTGTAATTTTTCGTATTCTTTTGTTCCGGGCATTACCTCAGTATGCATTTCGAGTTTATTTTGTGCCATACGTATAATTAACTCCTCCCAAAATGTTTGGTCGTCATACACATCAATATACTCATCACAAGAAGCTTCTAATTCTTCAGAGGGAACATATCCACCTAATTTTTTGTCATATTCAACCGATTCATCAAGTCCTTCGTTATATGCAATTGCATATAATTTTTGTTCTAAATCCTCTAATTCAACATTATATGTATCGGTAGTATATGCTTGTCGCATCCATTCGCCTAAATACACAAGTTCGAGTAAATGATTAAGTTGTGCAGAAGATAATTCAATTGTTGCCATATTGTTATTTTTTTATACAAATTTATGTATTTTGCATGGGTTATCAATACATTATAAACAACAAAAATCTATGACAAAAATTATTTCGTACAATGTAAATGGCATACGTGCCGCTATTTCAAAAGGATTTGTTGATTGGCTTGCACACGAGCAGCCCGAAATTATTCATATTCAAGAAACAAAAGCTCTTAAAGAACAAGTTGACATTGAGACTATTCATGCTCTTGGATATGAAACGTATTGGTTTTCGGCTCAAAAAAAAGGATATAGTGGTGTTGCAACATTTACTAAATTAAAGCCTTTGCAGGTGATATATGGTATTGAAAATGATTTTTTTGATGCAGAAGGACGATTTTTGCGTATGGATTTTGAACATTTTACGGTAATAAATTCCTATTTTCCATCGGGCACTACGGGCGATATTCGTCAAGAAAAAAAAGAAGAATATCTTAGTTTAGTATATGAATATTGCAAAAATCTACAAAAAACACATCAACATTGTATTATTTCGGGAGATTTTAACATTTGTCATACCGAAATAGATATTCATAATCCACAGCGGCATGTACATTCATCAGGATTTTTAGCTCATGAACGTGCGTGGATTGATGATTTTTTAAACCTTGGTTTTGTTGATAGTTTTCGTTTATTTCAAAAAGAAGCACATCACTATTCGTGGTGGAGTTATCGTGCAGGCTCGCGGCAAAAAAATCTTGGCTGGCGTATTGATTACAATATGGTACACAAAAGTTTACAAAACAAAATAACACATGCCTCCATATTGCCTTCTGTGCAGCATTCAGATCACTGCCCAGTTGTTGTAGAACTTTCTCTATAAAATACTACATTACCAATCCTAAAGAAGCAATACTCACTCTACAAGAAGGTTCGGCAGAAATAATTGTGTCGGCACACGAAATACAGGTTGCTCCGGTAGTAATTACGTCATCGAGCAGCAACACATGTTTATGAGCCAACACTGAAGGATTTATTACCGAAAAAATATTTTGAACATTACGCAGTCGTTCTTCTTTTGATTTTTTTGTTTGCGTTTGCGTGTTCACGGTTCGTACAACCGCATTTGTTATATATGGTATAGACGATTGCTTTGAAAGACCTAAAGCTATATGTTCACTTTGATTATAGCCACGTTGTTTAAGTCGCTTTTTATGTAAAGGAATAGGAATTATACAATCTATGGAATCTAAAAATCCCGTTTTTTGTAATTCATTTGCAAACAGTTCGCCTAAAAACTCTCCCACATCGCTTCTGTTTTTATATTTTAAATTGTGTAACAGAGCCGCATATTTATTTTTTTTTGTGTAATAAAATAAAGCTGTTGCCTTTTCATACGGTATTTGCCCCCACAATACATCTTCAAGAGGATTTCGTTCTTGATTATGGAAATAAATACGTGGAATATCAATAAGGCAAGACGTGCACATAACACGCTCACTTACACGCAAATGCGAACCGCATACCGTGCAAATATCTGGAAAAAATCCAAATAAAAAACGTGCAAAAAATGTTCGTATCATTATATTTATTGTGCAACGCCCCCAATAATTCCTTGCGAACTTAAATAGCGTGCAATATATTTTCCAATAATATCAAATTCAAGATTCACCTCAGTTCCTACCACAAATTCATGAAAATTTGTTTGCTCATAAGTATAAGGAATAATAGCAACTTGAAAAGATTTTCTTTGAGAATTTACCACCGTAAGACTCACGCCATTTACTGTTACCGAACCTTTTTCAACTGTTATATAATCAGCTTGTGCTGGTTCATATTCAAACGTATAATACCAACTACCATCGGCTTCGCGAACTTCGGTACATATTGCTGTTTGGTCAACATGCCCTTGCACAATATGACCGTCAAGTCTGCCATTCATAAGCATACTACGTTCAAGATTTACTTTACTCCCAACCACTAATTTACCAAGATTCGATTTTAATAAGGTTTCTTGAATAGCTGTTACCGTGTACGTTGTATCGGTTTTTTTAACTACTGTAAGGCACACTCCATTATGAGCAATGCTTTGATCAATTTGCAATTCGTTTACAAAACTACACGATAAAGTAATATGAACGTTTTCTTTATCATGTTCAATGTTTGTAACAAGAGCATATTCTTCTATTATTCCTGAAAACATATATGTATTTTTTAATTTTATACAAAAAAGAGAAAAAGATTTTAGTTATCAAACCAAAACACGAACTTTTGTTTGAGAAGTAATACGTAATTGTAATAAATCAAGATGTTCTAAGAGTATAACACCGGGTTTTTTTCCTGATGTAAAACTTCCTATTTTTGATTGCATTTGTAATGCACATGCACCATTATAGGTGGCAGCTTGCAATAATTTTTCGAGAGTAAATGCTGGAAACGCATTTTGTAAACACTGCAATTCATCGAGTATAGAAAGACTTGTATTTGACGCTAAACTATCGGTACCTATTGCCATAGGAATAGCGTGCGTAAGAAACATTTCAACTGGAGGCAACAATGCATTTATATACATATTGCTTCGCGGACAAAGCACAAAAGTATATGAATCGCGTTCTCGCATCTGTTGTAAAAAAGCAATGTCTTTTTCGCTTGTATATATATTATGCACAAACAGAATATGTGCACAGGCTTCGAGTTTAGAAAGTGTGCTTTGCAAAGACGATTTTGCTCGAGAAACCAAATTTACATCACCATGATTTTTACGAATCATATCATATAACAAACCCGTTCCTTGTTGAAACAATTCATTTTCAGATTCATGTTCTTGATTATGAATTGAAACAGAATACTCATATTCTGCTGCATGTGCAGAAATTTTTGCTAATAATTTATTTGAACAAGAATACGGAGCATGAGGAGAAAGCGAAACACGATTTTTTATTGGATATGCACGAAATAATTCTTTGCCTTGTGTATATATTGGTGTAGAATCACGAAATAAATCAAATAATTCCACAAATGTATGATACGCTATTGGGCTTTGAGCTTTCACAGGAAATGAATCAGCAGAATTTGAAATATCTCCTACCGCAACAATACCTTGTGCAGCCATATACTCATCAGCTTTTTTACATGTTTCTAACGAAAATTTTTGTGTAATACGCGTTTGTGAAACCGCCGACACAAAGGCAGGCAATCCAGTACCCTGAGGAATATGCGATTCTAAATGCGATAATTCAAGATGACAATGTGCATTCACAAAACCTGGACATAAAATTCCATTATAAAATTCCACTCCAGCTTCTTCTTTACTATTTTCGGGCAAATCAACAACAGAAACAACTTTAGAATTTGACAATACAAGCATTGCGTTTTTACGCAAACGAAAACCATCAAAAATATACTGTGCTCGTATTTTTCTCATATCATTTTTTTGTTTCTGTTTCATTTGAAAATTCAACATACGTATATGTTATGTTTACAGATTGTTCTGTTGCAGAAAGAGGTGAAAATGTTTTTTTTGATAAAAACAAACCACATGAAGGGCAATAACTATGATATTTTGTAATTTCCGAACCGCAGGCAGGGCAAACATTTGGGTTTTTAAACCATGCCAATTGTTCTTGCGACAAAAAATCATCTACCGTTTCACGAACACGAATTTGATTGTAAATTCGCGAACATAGTGATGAAAAAAATATATAATGAATAAGATAAAAAACAACTAAAAAAATTGCAGAAAACCACATGAAAAACGAAAACGAAGTGTACGAAAACAATGCAGCACACAATATAACAAAAACAGATATTGCTATAAAATTTTCGCTCTCAACACGAAATCTACATTGCAGCTTTTCTTTATTTTGTTTGCAACGCACACGCACCTTATATGGAATATAAAATAAGTGACGAACAGTAAATGTAATAGTAAATTCAGAAGTAACAACATCTTGAAAACGAGAAAGAATATATGAATATAACACAGAAAAATACTGTTCTTTGAGTTCAGATAAATCAGTAGTATATTGAAACACAAAAAAAGAGAAATGTGATTTTGTTATATTTTTTGTGCTATTTCTGTTGATTTGCATTTATTTTTTTTTGACGCACACTTTCTAATTGTGCATTTACTGTATTAAGAGAATCTAAAACCATTGAAAAAACATCTTTTATACCACCATATATGGTATAATATTGCACACTTTCTCTAAAAAGACTATCAGACACGCCATGTTTTTGAAAAATCACGCTGTCATAATATTCTTTTTCTAATGAAATTTTTTCGCGTGTTTCATTATTGTGCGAATGTATTGTTCCGTCAATAATGTGCATATCTATAAGAATAGATGATAATTTTTCTTTAGAAATCACCTCATTAAAAGTTGGAGTTTTTTGTTGCGAACATCCTATCAAAAACATGCCTACACAACAATAAAAACATATATTTTTCAAATAAAATTTCATGGACTATTTTTTATTAATACAAATATGATACGATATATGCAAAATCACACATGTTTATTCATCTTTTTCAGCAAAACGAATTCCAACAACTATTTCATGCGATCCAAATGTATCTTTTCGTAAGGCAGAATATGTTATATCATATGCATATGCAAATTGCAAAATATCTCTATAATTATACGCCATATACATAACGCACGCACCTCCGGTTCGCACATGTAAACCAAGCCACGCAATAGAATTATAAGAAACATGTGCACCAGCTTCAAATTGCAAAGGAGTGGCTGCTGTTTTTCGTATTATTGCATGAGGTTCAAGAGAAAATTCAGTTGAAATAGTATATGTATATCCACCTAATATTGAAAGGTGCGAATTTAGTTTATTACGCGTATCACTTTTAAGATATAAAGAATCGTGTAGCATTTGAATTTTATTTCCAAATAATTGTTCAAAACTAACCCCTGCGTAAAAATTTCTATCATACACATACATTCCAAATGTAGCATCTGGTTTTATTGAATTATATACTTGTCCGTCAAAATTATATTCCGTTTGCAAAAACGTAACTTTAGTCAAATCAACCGTATGTTGCATAATGCCACCTAACAAGCCAAACGAAAGTGTAAGTGTGCGAGAAAGAGGAACAGCATAGCTATACGCACCATATACTGCAAATTTTGAAAGAGCACCTTGACTATCGTTATACACAAGTCCCCCCCACCCCATAGGCAAATGAGCATGTGGTCCGTAAAAACTTAAAGAAGAAGTAACAGGAGCGTTTTCTATACCCACAAATTGATAGCGAGAATTTGCATACGCCTGAAAATAGTCGTCAACGCCAGCGTATGCAGGATTTATTATAAATTTATTATATGCAAAAAGCGAATATAAGGGTATTTGTTGTGCATGCACATTTATGGCACACACACATATACATATATATACAATAATTTTTTTCATTTCGCCTTACTTAATATAATATAGAAATAGCTCCTGCTTTTGGCGGAGTGTTTTTTTGATCGTTATACTCAATAATATAATAATACGTACCCATTGGGAGCAATTCTCCTTTTTTATTTGCTCCATTCCATGGATTTTTATAATACACATCTTCGTTTTGATACACTTTTGTTCCCCAACGCGTATACACTTTTACCGAAGCATTTGGACAAGAATAAAGATACGGAATTATCCAGACATCATTTTCCCCATCTCCATTTGGTGTGATGCCCGAAGGCACAAACACATCAGAAAACACATGTACAAAAACAGAATCAGACTCTATACATTGATTAGTTGTGGTTGCATGAGCATAATAATAACTTGACACAAGTGCCTGAATATTTAACCCATACATACCACTTGCGTTATAGGAGTTTTCATTGGTTATTGTATCTTGTATTTGTCCTCGTCCTGTTTTAGTAGTATTTGCCGATTCCCATTGTATTGAAACATAGCCATCTTCAAGAGGATTTTTTGATAAAAACCACGGAACTTGCGAAGGCTCAATAGTAACAAAATCTTCGAGAAACACAAATACAGAATCTCCTTGTAAAAACAGTCCTGAATTATCAAACATGTGCAACGAAAATCCAATAGAATCAAAATGCGAAATAGAAAACTGTGCATTACGCGATTTACAACCATCAAATTCATAATACATAAGCACCCGAGAACTATCAGAAAAATAATGTGTTAAAGGATTTGCCCAAATTATGTTATCAGAAGTTGAAGATAAACGTGCAGTTGTATTGTGCGGAGTAGAGAGCCATGTATATTTTTTATTCGTGAGCGTTGGAGAATATCCACTCATAATTGATTCAAAACTCTGTGCTTGTAATTGCAAGGAATCGCCAAAACAGATGGTAGTTGCAGATTCATCTGCTGACACAACACTACTAATAGTAGGATTTAATTCAATTTCCGAAACAATTTTTCCTGCATATATTCTACTAACACATTCGTTTTTACCTTGAATATTCACATAATAATCACCAATTGGAAGATTTTCTGCTTTTTTAGTTGTTTGTTGATATATATCTTCCCATACAAACGTAAAATCAGAAAAATCGGTGTATTCCGCATTTTGTGTTGTAATTTTTGTAATTTCTATACTTCCATTTGCCGCACGATTTTTCAAATCATCATCAGAATAAAAATCACAATGCGTGTGAGTTAACACCGTGTCAATAGAAACAACTGTGGTAGGATATGTGTAATTTCTAAACACCTCGTAACACAATCCAAGAGAATCGAACACCGTAAAGAAATATTCCCCAGCGGGCAAACCCGTACGCGACACATTTGTATGTCCATTATACCAAGTAGTTGAGGAGGTTTCATCATGCCATCTAAATTTATATGGCGGATTATGTCCAATAATAGTATCAAGCACAATGCTTCCTGTATGAGATATTGAACCACAACCAGTAATTTGCACCGTAAAATCAGCTGTTATTGGTCCTGGACTATTAAATTCATACGACACCGTGTCACTTACACACGAGCGACTATCTGTAGCAATTACATGAAACATACCCGCCGAAACGTACGAAACAGCATTTGTTTTTGATGATAAAACAACACTATCTTTAAGCCATTCAAACACATAAGGAGCATGTCCACCTGAAACATTTGCAGCAATAGCTCCTGTTCCATTATTACAAAAAATTGATTCATTTTCTACAATAGACATTGAAATTGGAGCGGGGTTGGTAAGTGGAGCAAATGTATATGAAACAGCACATTTTTTACTATCAGTTACCGTAACCATATACGTATTTGCAGGTATATTTTCGGCTTTTGGACTATTAAGCGTACTTGCATGACTCCATGTATATGTAAACGGAGCAAATCCATTTGTCATACCTATTTCAAGAGCACCATCAGCATCATCAATACAAGAAATGAGATGCCTATTTTTTTCAAACAATGAAAAATCAGAAACATCATCAACCTTTGCACTATCTACAACAACACAGCCATTGCCATCGGTTATAGTAACAGAAATATATTCAGGCCATGCATTTGGAATTGTTTTTCCCACAACACCATTTTCCCATATAAATGAATACGGAGCGGTAGCACCAAGCACCTCAACATGCATAATTCCTGTAGAATCCTCACAATATGAAGGTTGGTCAACAATAAAGAATGTACGCAATTCAGAAGCTTGTGTGATTGTATAATTTCGAATTTCCTCGCACACACTTAAATCTTCCGAAACACGTAATTCAATTGTTCCTGCGGGCACTTGTGTTGCCAAAGGTCCTATTTCGCCATGCGACCAAGAATACGTATATGAATCACTCACACCACCAGACGCAACGACTTCAATCACTCCTGTGGAATCGCCGTAACAAGGAACATTTGTTTTTGTCAATACATCAATCGTAATAGCAACATCTTTTACTTCAAGCATTTTAGAACATTTACAGGAATTATCATCTTGCACCGTAACCGTATATAATCCAGGACAAAGCGAATCAGCAAGTTGCGTATCATCTCCATTTGACCAATTATATTGATATGGTGCTGTTGCGTTAGATACCGAAACTACAAACGATTCATTACACGGCGTACAGTACGTAATAGGCTGTCGCACAAAATCTAATGTCATAGTAGAATTATCATTTAACATAAGAATCGTATCAAGAGCACAGCCCGCCTTATCAGTTATTTTTATAGTATATACATCTGCCAAAACGTTTTGTATTAAAGAATCTGTAGCACCAGTTGACCATAAAAACGAATATGTTCCAACACCACCAAATGGTACCACCGCCAATTCGCCATCAGCAATACCACATGCAGGTTGAATTTCAAAAGCAGTAAGTCCAATACGAGGCATTGTATCAACAATCGCAACACTATCGATATAAACACATCCGCGTGCATCTTGAATAGTTACATAATTCTTTCCACCGCACAATGCTTTCGCAATTGCCACAGTTTCTCCAGATGTCCACATATACGCATAAGGCGTTGTTCCGCCCGACACAGAAATTGTTGCTTTTCCATCGCATACATTACCGCAACTCACGCCCTGTGCATTTGAAATAAGAGCTGTTATCGCCTCAGGTTCTGTAATTATTATCTTATTTGTAGAAACACACCCAGCATTATCGGTAACAGTGCAGGTATATGTTCCTGGTGAAAGATTTGCATTTAGATAATCTGTTGCTCCATTTGACCAAAGTATAGAATATGGAGGCACACCTCCTTGCACATTCAGCACCGCATATCCATCATTATTTCCATTACAACTAACCATTCCCGAATCAATTATTGTAGAAGTTAACACATTAAACTCCTCAAAACGAATTGAATCTTTTGCTGAACAAAAGTATGCATCCCATGCCGTAAGGCGATACAAACCGGCACCAACATTTTTAAGCGTATCACTTGTTTCTAACGTTGACCACAAAAAAGTATATGGTGGTGTACCCCTTTGGGGTTGTGCAATAGCAATTCCTGTGTTTGCATTTTCACAACGAATACGAGTGTCGGGACTTATAACCTCAATCGCAAATGTAGATGTATCATCTACAAAAAAGTTATGAGAAAACACACATGCATTTGCATCAGTTACATCAACCGTATATGAACCAACAGGTAAATTCCCCACAGAATCAGTAGTAGCAGCATTTGACCACAAATAGGAGTAGGGTTTTGTCCCTCCGTCTATTGTAATATATGCACTTCCATAAGCCTCATTACAAGGAGTTTCAGTAGTGCCAGAATGAGCAACAAACATTGGAGGTATAATAGAAAGATTAAGACTATCGGTAACTGTACACCCCAAAGCATCGGTAATAGTAACGCTATACATTCCTACAGGAAGATTTTTACGTGCAGAATCAGTAACCGCATCATGCCACTCGTATGTAAACGGAGGCGTACCCACAAATGCAGAGGCAGTAATTTCACCGTCAGAACGTCCTTCACATGTTACAGGAAGAGATGAAAAAATAACCCCAAATTGATTAATGTTCGTTAAGTCTATAGTATCATGTGCAACACAAGCATTATTATCAGTTACCGTAACATGATACAATTGTGCAGACAAATCATGAATTGTGGCTGTAGATTCAGCGGTGCTCCACAAATAAGAAAAAGGAGCTGTGCCACCCGTTTCAGCAACAGTTAAAGAACCATCTGCAACATTTTGACACACAAGATTATCTATAGTAATATGCAATTGCAAAGTATCTGGTTGTGGCAACAAAAGACTTTCAACTTTTTTGCAGCCATTTGCATCAGTAAGCGTAAGTTTGTACGTACCAGCTATTACTTTTCCTGTTTTAATAGCCGTAGAGCCATTACTCCACGCATACGAATATGGTGTTGTTCCACCAACAGATACAGAATGAATTTCACCCGTTTCGCCAAAACATTGAATAGGCGAACGAATTTCCAAAATATTTTCAAGTAAAGGCGGAGCAGTAACTGTGTGAGAGGCATTTGTAGAGCAACCATTTGCGTCAGTTACAACAACTTCGTAGGTGTTTGCACATAATTGTACTGCTTGTGAATTTGGCAATCCATTGTTCCACGCATACGAATAAGGAGCAGTGCCCCCCTCTGGAAATACTTTCACATTAATATTACAATCTTCGGAACACAACACCGATATTTTTGCAGGCGAATTGTCAGGAGCAAGAATTTGAGCCGTTAAAATTTCGGGTTCAGGCATATTAAATGATAGAGAATATTCACACGCCTCTGCATCAAAAAATGTAATTGAATATAAACGTTTTTCCAAATCGCTCCGTACAAAATCGGTACTTGTTGAATCATTATCAAAAGCATCATCCCATAACACCGTATATGGCGGTGTTCCTCCAACAACAGACAATGTAGCCTTGCCATTTTTATCTCCAAAACACAAAGGAGGCGTAAAGGTAGAAACCTCACCTTCCATACCATCAAGCGGTTCTGTTATAGCAAACGAAATCACATCAGTACACCCCATATCATCGGTTGCAGTAACTTCATAAGTTTGTGCAGGAAGATTAACACGAGAAAGTTCTAAATACCCATCAGACCATTCATATGAAATAGGAGCAGCACCGTGTTTTGAGGATAAATATGCCTCACCAATACTCATTCCTTTGCAACGAACAGGCAACAAACTATCTACAATCAATTCTAATTTTTCGGCAGGCTCTGTAATTGTAAAAAATGCAGTATCAAAACATCCTAATCCATCTTTAGCAACCACATAATGATTACCTGCGGATAAACTTGTATTTTTCATTCCCACAAAACCATCACTCCATGTATATGTAACTATTCCATTTGTATTTGAGGCAGATGCAATTGCTTCTCCTGTAGCTTGCCCCTTGCATGCAACATGTTGATTTACAATAACAGACGCTACAAGCTTAGCAGCAACAATAGAAGCTGAAGACGAAGAAATTTGACATCCAACATCATCAATTACCGCAAGGCTGTATGTATTTACGCACAAACCAGTAAGCGTTTGCTGTGAAGGATATGAAGTCGCAGTTTGGTCAGTCCAAAGATATGTATATGGAGGAATTCCACCTTCTACTTCTGCAGAAAGCACTCCCACACATTGTGCTTCACAAGCCGCATTTTTTAGTTTTCTCACACTCACCGTATAAGGAATAGGAGTAAGAAAATATGGAGATACATCTTTAAATGTTTCGCCAGTAGCTATATCCGAAACATATGCAAAATACAAAACGTTTGATTTTAAATTATAAAACGTATATGAATTATTTAACGTAATTGGCGAAGAGGTAACACTGTTATCGTCTGTGTTTAACACCATAAATTGCTTTGCGGCATCATGTCCAGTAATTGTAACATGAAGTTCACCATTCGACGGCGACACGCATGTTGGTTGCACCCATGTATATTCAATTGATTGGCTATATCCGTTCAAAAAAAAGAAACAAAAAAATATAATTATAAAATTACATGTATTTTTCATCTAACTAAAATTCTCTAAACATGTACGAATCAGATTTTTAATTGTTGCACTACCAAACCGCAAACACACAAAAATAATTAAATCTGACATATCGCACGTATAAAGCTACAAAAAAAATATTAGTTGAAAATTGATTTTCATTAGTTTTTTAAAATAATAGTCAGTATTTTCGTTTTTAAAATAAAAAAGGTGGCAATTTTACGCACAGAACATATTATAAAAAAATACGGACATCGAACCGTTGTAAATCAAGTTTCAATAGAACTAAAACAAGGTGAAATAGTTGGGTTACTTGGTCCGAATGGTGCTGGAAAAACAACATCGTTTTATATGATTGTTGGTCTTATTCGTCCAAATGAAGGCAAGATTTTTTTTGATGATACCGAAATCACAAAACTTCCTGTTTTTGAACGAGCACGATTAGGAATAGGATATTTAGCACAAGAAGCGTCTGTTTTCAGAAAACTCAGTGTCGAAGACAATATTCTTTCGGTTTTAGAAATGACAAAACTTTCGAAAGAAGAACAACGCTCTCGAACAGAAGAGCTTATTTCGGAATTTAATTTGCAAAAAATCAGAAAGAATCTTGGAATTCAACTCTCTGGAGGCGAACGCCGACGAACAGAAATAGCAAGAGTTTTGGCATTACGTCCAAAATTTATATTGCTTGACGAACCTTTTGCTGGCGTTGATCCTATTGCGGTTGAAGATATTCAAAAAATTGTTTCCGCCTTACGACAACGAAACATTGGCATTTTAATTACCGACCATAATGTACACGAAACGCTTTCGATTACCGACAGAGCATATTTACTGTTTGAAGGTAAAATTCTAAAATCGGGAACAGCACAAGAACTCTCAGACGACAAGGAAGTAAGACGTGTGTATTTAGGTGAAAATTTTGAATTGCGGTAATTGTATTTACATACCACGTACATACTTACTCATTACCGCAATTAAAATAGGCACACCAATTTCTGTATATTATTTTATGGTATAAACGTATTGATTATTATTCATAATCAACCAAAAAATCCCACATATACTGTACCGATGGTGGACATTCTATTTTTATATCATCAACTCCACAATCCCATTCTCGGTTACCATTTTTATCAATCAAATAGTTTGTGCATGTTTCTGTAACTCCTGCTCCCAATCGCCATGTAATCATTGCTTTTTTCCCTGATTGAACAGTAAATCCACCAACTTTTTCGCCTGATGCTGCTAATACAAACACTTCATTTTCCAATCGATGATTTCCATCAGTACTAAAATAATTAGCTTGTGTCCAACTTTCATCATTGCTATCACAAGGATCAAAAGTACTCCCCATAGTTTCTAAAAGTTCATATTTTACCGATGAGTCAGAGCTGAGTTCTACTATTCTATACAAAATATTTCTAAAAGTTATTTTAATACTTTTATAGGTACCTGCAGGTATTTCAACAGCAGGGAAGGAATAATCTTCGAATAATTTTAGCTCCGTATTTGTTGTAGTTGTCAATTTAACCCATTTCAGATTATCTGGCTCTCCGGCTTTCACCTCGTCCTGAGAAACCCATACATCTCCAATACCAAATTTCATACTTATCATTATTGTTTCTGTTGTGTCGCCTACTAATTGTGGGTTTAGAAAATCTGACTTTAACATTTTAATATCACTTTTAGGCGTGGATACCAAAGGATTAAAACATCGAATTTCAAGAAATCCTGTTTCAGACGGTGTTTCTTTTTTTACAAGCAACAAAGCAAATTGCTATGCTACATAATAATGCAATAAAAATTGTTTTTGTTTTCATGTTTTTTCTCTTTTAAATTTAATAAATATGTAATTTAAATATGTAATTATTGATTATAATGATTATAAGACACTTATACGGAAAATATGCAATTATAATAAAATAATATTTTGGTTTATTGTTTCTTATAACAAAGATAAGAAGCTTTATTTATAAATGCAACAATAAAAATATAATGATTACGTTCTATTTTCAACTATATTTTTAAACAAAAATAGTTACACGAAAGTTTAATGAAAAAGAACGCCTCCCTTAATTTTAAATAAAAGGAGGCGTTCTTCTTAGTTGCGGGGGCCGGACTCGAACCGACGACCTTTGGGTTATGAGCCCAACGAGCTACCAACTGCT
>Ga0265293_10007157_pt1 | contig 17384 bp, 14 predicted proteins | sample Munlanlewell138R_FD_192505 | JGI IMG/M metagenome (GOLD analysis project Ga0265293, IMG submission 192505) | Leachate microbial communities from a municipal landfill in Southern Ontario, Canada - Leachate well 138R | ecosystem: Engineered > Solid waste > Landfill > Unclassified | place: Canada...
GCGGTAAATACCGAGTTGATGGAAAGGACCAAAGAGTTGAATTGTCTTTACAAAGTCGAAGATTTATTTAGTCAAACTCAGCTTACCTTAGAAGAAATTATGATAAAACTTCTACAGATAATACCCTTAGGTTTCAGATTCCCTGAATCATTGAGAGTCAGAATAAAATTTTTTGACAAAATCTATCAGCAGCCGGAATTTACAACCGGAAGATATAATATAAACACAGTCATAAGAGCATTTGGAGAGGATTTCGGCAAATTGGAAGTATATGCACAAGAGAGCGATATACCATCGAGTACTAATCCTTTCATGAAAGAAGAAGAGCAATTACTCAATACTCTATCGGACAGGCTAGGACATTTTGCAATCTACTTGAAGGTCAGAGGGCTTTTTCATGAGTTGAAAGAACTTAATCAGGAACTGTCTGAATCGCAGAAACCGGAATGGTTAGTAATCCTTGATATGTTAAAAAAGACAGACCAGAATCTGTATTCTATTCTATCGAGAAAAATGCTAAACCATTTGTTTTGTAAAGGAGTGAAGGAATCCATTGAGTTATTTAAAAAGTTAGGTTCGAATTTAGATTATGATGTGGTATCAGCAGAGATAAACCGACCCAGCAAAAAATCTGTACTCATGCAATCATTCAAGTTTGGACACGAAATCTTTGAACTTGCTTCAAGGTATTTCAATGAAGAGGAAATAATCCAAAAAATTCAAAAATGGATTCATGAAGAAAAATCTCATATTCTCATCAAGTTGCTTGCTAACCAAAACTCTTCACTTACAGACCTTGCCGATGCAATTCGTAGGTATCACAGTATTAATCCCGGTGGCTCTGAAATCGGAGCTACACCTACAAGACACGGAATAGTAGTCGCTCTCATCAGACGATTTCTTACAGAGCAACTTGAATTTATTGATATTGCAAAGAATTATTTTTGGGAAGAAGATTTTTATTATTTGCTCCAAAAGCTGATTTTTCCGGCCGAAAGTCACGGCAAAATTGGTGGTAAAGGAGCAGGACTACTTTTAGCAAGAAAAATTATCGAAAAATCCAATAATTTTACCGAGACTTTACGCTCTGTCAGATTCCCTAAGACTTGGTACATAACTTCCGACGGATTAACAAACTTCATGTATTACAATAACATGGAGGATGTCTTAGATCAAAAATATAAGGATATTGATGAGATAAGACAAGAATATCCGCATATTGTTCAAGCATTTAAAAATTCTAATTTTTCACCTGAAATTATGAACGGATTGTCAAGAGCGCTGGATGATTTTGGTGATAATCCGATAATAGTGAGAAGCTCAAGCCTATTAGAGGATAGATTGGGTTCAGCGTTTGCCGGAAAATACAAAAGTTTGTTTCTTGCAAATCAAGGTCCCAAGCAGCAACGTATGGAAGAATTATTAGATGCGATTTCTGAAGTATATGCATCTACTTTTGGTCCTGATCCGATTGGCTATCGGACAGAAAAAGGACTTCTCGATTATAATGAAGAAATGGCTATCATGATTCAAGAAGTAGTTGGGACTAAACGCGGAAAATACTTCTTCCCTGCATTCTCAGGTGTTGCATTCAGCAATAATGAATTCAGATGGTCTCCAAGAATTGAGCGGGAAGACGGCTTGATTAGAATGGTCCCGGGATTAGGTACAAGAGCAGTAGATAGAATCGGCGATGATTTTCCACTGTTGCTTGCACCCGGGAAGCCAAATTTGAGAGTTAATCAAACTTATCAAGAAATTGTTGGTTATGCACCCAAAAATATTGATGTTATAAATTTGACAACTAATACTTTTGAAACAATCGGCATTAATGACTTAATAAATGAAGTCGGTAATGAATACCCCTTGTTGAACGATATATTTTCCATCGTTGACGGTAGAAACATAAAAAAACCCGTAGGACTCGGAATTGATACAAGACAACATGATATCATTGCTACTTTTGATAATCTTATTGAAAACAAAAAGCATATAGAACAAATTTATACGATGCTGCTTGAATTAAAGGATAAACTGGATACTCCAGTTGATATTGAGTTTGCCAGTGACGGTAAGAATCTATATCTACTTCAATGCAGACCACAATCATCAGCAGGCGAAGCTGTTTCAGCAGTCATTCCAACAGATATTTCCAGAGACAAAGTCTTATTTACTGCAAATAAATATATTTCAAATGGTAAAGTTCCTGATATTGCATACATCGTTTATGTAAACCCGATTGAATATTCGAAACTACAAAATCATCAAGACTTGCTGGATGTTGGTCAAGCAGTCGGGAAACTGAATAAATTGCTCCCCAAGAAAAACTTTATTTTAATGGGACCCGGCAGATGGGGAAGCAGAGATGATATCAGACTCGGTGTGAAAGTAACATACTCGGATATTCATAATTGTGCTGTATTGATAGAAATTGCTAAGCAAAAGGAAAATTATACACCTGAGCTGTCATTCGGTACTCACTTCTTTCAGGATTTAGTTGAAGCTGGTATCCGATATATCCCTCTATATCCCGATACTGACGGTCAAGAATTTAATTGGGATTTCTTTGAAAATAAAGAAAACACTTTATCTCGATTTCTTCCTGAATATGAACATCTTGATAATGTGCTCAGGGTTATCAATTTACGTGAAAGTACAGGTGGCATCGCAAGAGTTCTACTTAATGCCGATATTGATATGGCAATGTGCTTGATTACCGAATCTACTGCTGTGCAAAGTTATTCATCTCAACAGGATTTTGTCAATAAGTTTGATAGCCATTATGACGAGCCTTTGCAATGGAGAAAAAGAATGGCTGAAAGTATTGCATTGAAGTTGGACGGAGAGAGGTTTGGGGTTAAAGCTGTCTATTTATTCGGAACAGTATTCTTGGAAACAGCCGGACCAAACTCAGATATTGATCTCTTGGTGCATTTCGAAGGTTCCGATACCCAGAAAAAAGAACTTGATATATGGTTCGAGGGTTGGAATCATTGCCTGAGTCAGATTAATTACAACAGGTCAGGGTATTTCATTGAAAAGTTCCTTGATATAACATATATTTCTGAAAAAGAATTCAGAGAAAGAAAATATTATGTTGATTTGATGGATTCTGCAAATCATTTATCTAAGAAGCTCAGCATGAGCTACAGTTAAAACAGTCTTAGTAAGTTACGGGCTTAATTATATGGTTTAAAATGATTAAGCCTGTAATTTACTCATTGAATATATCATTCATTAATTGCTTTATTAAATTTTGTATTAGATTATCAATTCTGTTAAAAATATATATAGAATAAAATAATTTAAGGATACAGGTACATACGAGTGGATATTCTCAATATGGCAGTAATGTTCAAGTTTGAATAATAACATAAATTCTATTACTTTTGTAAAATTAAAATTTTATAATTTAACAATATAAACGGAGTTTGTTTTGAAAGCATGGAAAGCCGAACTTGCCCTGTTGTCGGTAACATTAATCTGGGGCGGTACTTTCCTCTTTACAAAAATTGGTTTAGATGATTGTACACCTTCGACTTTCATTCTTATACGTTTTCTTATTGCAATCTCACTTTCATTGATATTTTTCGGAAATAAAATATTCCCTCTCAGTCGAGAAACTTTAATTCAAGGTGTTGTGCTCGGACTGTTGTTCGGCGGAGGATTTGTTCTTCAAACTTACGGACTTAAATACACCAGCGTATCAAAATCTGCTTTCATTACCGGAATGACAGTTCCAATAACGCCATTCGTATTTAAGCTCATAAACCGCACCAACATCAACTTCTGGTCAAAGATAGGGGTAGTGGTAGCCACAATCGGTCTGTTTATATTTACAAAACCCGACTTCGACAACTTAAATCCCGGTGACCTGTTGACACTTTTATCTACTGTGTTTTGGGCATTCTATATTACTTTTATGGATAAATTTACCAATAAAGCAGTGTTAGAAAAAAACAAAACACATAAATTAGTAGTATTGCAGTTTCTTGCTGCAATATTACCACCACTTGCAACCTTAATTTTATTCGAACTTGATAATTACTCGATTAACTTCTCTACGAATCTAATTACAGCACTTGCGTTCAACGGTATTCTGGCTTCATTTGCAGTAACCATAATTCACACAAGTGTCCAAAGATACACGACACCTATCAAGGCAGCATTGATTTTCTCTCTTGAACCGATAGTTGCAAATGCTCTTGCTGTAATAATTGTCAATGAAATATTGAATTTCAGAGAATACGTAGGTGCAGCAATCCTATTCTCCGGATTACTTATTTCTGAAATTGGTCCGTTTGCATCGCGTTTCATTAATCGGAGGAAATCGGAATTTCAAAAATGAATATAACATGTTCTCGTATATATTTTTCAAAATATAATTATGTGCAAACTAAAGTTGCCGTTACAAATAGATTTGAATTCCAAGGAGTAAATTAATTCTTTGTTTATTGATTTTAAAATCATTGATTAACTCTTGAGAATTTTCTAATGTCTTGGTTGTGCCGGTTAGTTCACCTGCTTCAAATCTGCCTGTCAATTCAAATGCAATATGCTTAGTTACAAATAGAGATAATCCTAATCCGGCATTATAACCTAAACCATCAGCATCAGTGATGTTATTTGATGTAAATAAACCATCAGAGACTCTTTGTTCATCACTGTATGAAGAATAACCAATGGAAACCTCCGCGAAGACAGCAAAATCCTCCTTTTTCAAGGGGACATAGTATCTGCCCCAGACACCTATGAAGCCAAGAGTTTCGACTTCTTTGACTTCAAGGATTTCTTCAGATCCATCGGGAGAAGTTGTTGAATTATTAATATCCCATTGAAAATCAACTCCTACTGCTATGTATTTACTGACCATTCTACCATTACGAGTGTTGATTGTGAAATCGGTGGAGTTGATTTTTAGTTGAGGATACTCATCACGGTTGTAGGATGTATGGAAATTGTCAAACGACAGACTTCCGGATATTCCGAACACCCAAGTTTCTGCTCGAAATGGATTAAAATAGTCATCCGGGTTTTGAGACTGTGCAGTTAAGGTCGCTGCAATGATAAGAAACAGTAAATATTTAGTCATTTGATGAATCCTTGAAAATTTAAATATATATAGAAAATATTCTTAATTATGTTTTGGTTTTGTAAATCGTGAATAAACCGGCAATCAAAAAGAAAATATTAGCTAACCAGCCGGAAAATATGGGGTCTAAACTGTATGCGTAAGCCATTGTCTTACTTACCTCAGTAAAAATCATGTAAGTAAAAGCTATGACCATTGCAGCAGCTATCTGAATAGCAATGCCTCCTTTACGTCGAACAGAAGCAAAAGGAACTCCGAACATGACAACAATAAGGTTAGCAAAAGGGAAAGCCCAAGCTCCGTAATAGTTAATAAGTTGCATACGAACATCTTTTCCTCCGACTTTAAGAATTTCGATATAATTCTTCAAGTCGTTGAAGTTCATTTCACCGGGGTCTCTTCTAAGCTGCTCAATATCTTTATGACGAAGCCTCATAGATATATCAAGAGTATCAATCTTACTGATTTTGACTGCTTTTTCGGAATATTCTCGAAGAATGATTCCCACTCCAATCCATTTGTTAGAATCAGGAAGCCATGTAACTGTACCGGCTTCAATCCTGCTTATCATCCTTGGTGAAGTTTCATTCGAAAATTCTTCGATGGACACACGGCTCCCTTGCATCATTTCTGCATCGTAATATTGCATGATGATATTCCTTACAGGAGTGTCGCGTAGGTACAAATTGTAAATAGAATTACCTGCATTGCTCTTGGAAAGGTATTTTTGCTCGATTTGACGCTTTTGTTCATTAGCTGCAGGGACAATCCAACCATTGAAATATAATTGCATGATGCTTAACACTGAACTGACGAGCAATAGAGGTACCATAAGACGGTAAAGGCTCATTCCGCCGGATTTCATAGCAGTTATCTCATTAAGAGTCGAAAGTCGTCCTACGGTAAACAAGGTAGCAATCAATGATGAAACAGGCGTCAATAACTTAATTATTTCAGGTAGATAGTAGATATAATACTTAATAATTATTATTGTGGTAGCTTTCTGGTCTAGAAAGTTATCTAAATTCTCCAACAAATTGACAACCACAAAGATTATACTAAGAGCAATAATCCCAAACAATAAAGTAAGAATAAATTGTTTAACTATATATTTATCAATCAGGTTCAATCGTTAATCAATATTTTCCATGATATTACATCAAAATCACTGACTATGACAATTTCATTTGACAAATATTTCACACCATAAGCCGGCGAATAAAAAAATGTTTCTTGCTTGATGGTACCTGAATCACTCATAATGATAAATATTTTGCCGCTGATTCTGATTTTTGCATAATTTGATTGAATCTTTTCAACAATCGCTGAATTGTTTAGATGAAACCTCACGCTTTTTGTCTTTGGTATGGTACATCTGTCTATACCTAATATTTCATTTTGATTAAATGTTAAATCTCTTTGATGTACCTCGCCATAGCCGATATGACTTCCTGAGAACGAATTATTATCATATCTAAGCACTTTAGCTTTTGATTTATCTCTAAGCCAGAACAGGTTTTTCACGTCACCAATCGGATTTTGTTCAGTTTCGTCAATAGTCAAAGTATTATGATGAGAGGTTGACCTATATAGATTACGTTGATAGGGTAGAGCTGTGTAAGTGTATGTCCCGCTGTCCACTATTAATGGAATTTCTCCGGAAAATAATTCAAAAGAAAGCTGGTCGTTATGGGCATGTCCTCCTTTACCGTTCTGACCTAAGGAGCCACATCTCAGATAAATTTCATAACAATCGTTTCTGAAAGTATATAAGCCGAAATCTTCAAATAATTTGACCTTCGATTGTTCACCGGATTTTCGTATATAGTTACAGATTTTGATTATTTCTTCCCTGTTTGATGAATCAAAACTGAAGTCATTATTGATTTTGGGTATAAATCTGAAAAAGAAACCGCTGTCAGAATCACCGATATTGATATCTTTGTAATTTGTAGTAATTGTATCACAAGTGAATTCTGCAATTTTCTTTAACTTCACGTCAAAAGCATTTGAGAAGTCAATTTTTCCGAAATTGATACCTTTCATTCTGAATTTGCTTTTTATGCGTTTACATAAATCTCTGTTGAGAATAAACATCTCTGCGGTATCTTTACTGTATTTATCGGCTATTAGTGACAATCTGTCCTGCTTTATTCTCTTCAACATGATAAATGTTTGGAAAAGCATTTCACTTACAAAATTATGATAGGGAAGTGAGGCTTCGAAATTTCCGCCATCAGGGTAAAACTGATATAAGGTTTCACTCTCGAACTCGTTTAATGCAAGTACAAAAGCAAAGGAGCTAATTGTGTCAACCGGAAGAAAGGAAGAAGTATATAACAATCCGCAAATATTAGCAAAATAATGATTGCCGCGTGAGCCTGAAATCCATTCTAAATTATTCAACAAATATATTTGATGATCATAAATATAATTTGATACCAAACGGATGAAAGCATTTTCTAAATCTGCACCTGCTGTATGAAAAAGTGATAAAACAGAGCACAAATTTACCATTCGTAATGCCACATCCATAGGCATTTTCCATTGAATTCCGAATTTTGGAGGATTATAAGCAATAAAATCCAAAGTTTGATTTTTGAATTCTTCAAGATACGACTCATTGCCAGTAAACTTCCAAGCGTAAAACAGAATGACGAAATGTTGCAAGCGACCAAGCTCAAATGGCATTTTCACATCTACACCATGTTTGTCACCATAGGTCAATTTCAGATAATGTTGTTTTGAATCCCAACGAAAACCAGACCTGAAATCCCTTTGCCAATCTATGGGATGATAATCCTTACCGATATGTTTGATTACTTTCTTTGAATAGTTTAAATTAGAACTCGATATTGTTTGTTCAGCCAAGTTTTCGAGATTGCTGAATTTGATTGAATGACAATACTTATATCCCTCATATCCGTAATAATCATAATCATAAGCTACCTCCGTAAGGCATGAGCCTAAGAGGTTGAAACGATGGCGACAAATTTCCGTTGCAGTCTCAATTATTTTCGTTCTTTCAATAATGTCGAATCTAATAAACTCAGAATCATAAATCGGATTAAATATTATATCGCTGTCATAATATTCGGAATAAGTCTGCCGAATATAATCAAGTTGCCGAATTTTCTTCTTCCTGTGATAATCTAAAGTCTTATCTCCGAGTCTTTTAATTAAATAACCGAGTCCTTTTGCTTGAATCAACTCCAGCATTCTTTCGCGTCACTATAATTACTACTTTTGCAAACATAACAATTTTTTCTAAATAAAACAGTCAATTATCTTTTATTTTACTTAACCTTTTAAATTATTTTTCGGAGAAAAAATGTCGTCCAATATATCAAGTAGTTTAAATGTAGATGAATATGAAGTTCTTATAAGAAGAAGAGGGGAGAATGAATATGCTTCCTACTGTCCACAATTGAATCTGATGCTCACCGGAACTTTCCACGAAGAAGTTGAAAATAAGATGTACGAAAAAATTCAGCAGCATATACAACATTTAAAAATGGCTGAAGGTCAAGACCCGACCAAGAATTGAGAAGTCTGTCTATCATTGTTATTTTTGAAGGCTGTCGTTAAAACTGTATTCATTGGATCTTTTTTATATGCATAGGTACAAATTATGGCAGCCTCTGAAAGTATCAATTATACGGAAACATTTCATCAGTTTAAATTTTATTGTATAGATTAAATCGAATATAATTGCATGTGTAGTTTTGAAGAATTAATCTAACATAGACCAATGATTCAATTATGACCAGCATTAAACACTCATATTCAGATTTTCTTATACTTACAATATTCGTTTATTCCATTGGTATTATTTTTTATCTGTACGGCTCTATACCGCCTGTTGTAAGTGAAGAAATTGATTTAGCCTTCATAGCTATAGCAGCAAATTTACTCTTCCAGAAACTGAGGCTCGGCACTTACAGCTTAGCTGAATTGGGCTTAATCTTTGACAGAACATTAATGAATAATATTTTGTTGGTTATTCTATCAATCGTTCTGTTTACTGCTTTTATATTCTTATTGAATACCATTTTCGATGCAGGTCTTTTCAACAACATATTTACCTTGTCCGATTCATTTTCGAATATTGAGTTGTTGAATTTTTTTTATAAATCTGTTGTAAGTATTTTTCTTTTAGTCATAATCGAAGAGTTCATATTTAGAGGGATAGCATTTCAAATAATCTACCAACATATCGGAGCCTTTACAGCAATTTTAGTATCAGCGATTATATTCACATTAGCACATTATTTCAATCCCAATCTGTCATTTACAGGTTTTTTAAACATATTTCTTGCAGGTGTATTGATGGGTTTGATGTATCATAAGTCCTTAACTTTATATTCGATGATAGTTTTTCACTTTGTGTGGAACTTCAATTTGGCTTTTGTAATATCAACACCCTTGAGCGGTCATTATTTACATTTAAACGGAGCTTTACCGAAAACTGATTCAACTTGGTTAGAAATACTCTTGGGAGGTAGTTTCGGATTAGAAGAAGGTCTGATTACCACATTATTTTTAATCATATTGTCTGTACTTGTACTTACAAGATTCGAAGAATCTCCTCGTATCAGTGCTGTACAATTTCACAGAAAATATTCAAATTAGCCTAAACCCTCTGTTCCAAACAGCTTAATGATTACTTCTGTAAAATGTTCGGGACTGCTTGTAATTTCAAATTCACCATTATATATCATTGTAATTTTCTTTACAATACTTAGCCCGAGACCGGTACCCTGTTGCTCATAAATTTTTCTGTCAAATTGGACAAAATCACCGGACTTTGAAAGTTGTTCTTCAGTCATGCCTCTTCCGACATCTCTTACTATCATAATGAAACGATCGCCATCCATACTCGACTTGATATTTACTTTGTCTCCGGGATTAGAAAACTTGAAACTGTTGTCAAGTATCTCATCAACCAATTTTCTAAAATGGTCTTCGTAAATTTTCACTGTAGCATCAATCAAATCAAGTTGTAAATCATCTGCACGTTCAAATTCCGATGCTTTAGAAACAGCTACATCTCTGATAAAAACATCAGCCATGAAAGTCTTATACTTATTGTACTTGGTCTTTTCCGATTGTGTAGCGGCAACCAATTCAAGATTTGCGTAAAGTAAATAGTTCTCAAAAGTTCTTTGCAGTCTTTGGCCTGATAAATGGATATTGTAAACCATATCAAGAGCATCACTGTCCTGAATTTTTTTATTATTCTTCAACAAGAATTCTGAAAAACCAAGTATAACATTGAGAGGAGTCCTAATTTCGTGAGGCATAGTCTTACGTAAATTAATTTGAAGATTCTCAATTTTTTTTGTTAAATGAGATTCTCGTCTTTGCTTTTTTTCTAAGCGTACTTTAATAGTATTCAACAATTCATCAATGTCGTAAGGCTTAGTAATGAAGTCGTCAGCTCCAAGATTCATTGCTTCGCGTACGTCAATTTTGTTAGATTTTGCCGATAAAAACAAGAAAGGGACAGCAGCAGTTTCAGGTGATGCTTGCATTCTTTTTAAAAGCTCATATCCGTCAATACCCGGTACTAAAATATCCGAAATAATCAGGTCAGGAATATTCTTTTCTAATAATTTTAACGCATCTTCACCGGACCTTGCTGTAACAGTATCATACCCGGAGAGTCTGAGAAATTTTTCAAGGTCATTACTTATTTCGATTTCATCTTCAATTATTAGTATTAACTCTTTCATATAATTTCCGGATTATTATAAGATATCGGAATACGAACTCGAATGATAGTGCCTTCACCTGTTGCGCTGTGTATGTCTATAGTGCCACCTAATTTATCTAAGGTATCTTTTACTACTGTCAAGCCCAATCCTGTACCGCCTACCGAATCCACATTTCCGGCACGATAGAATAAGTCGAAGATTCGAGGTTTCTCTGTTTCGGGAATACCAATTCCATAATCTTTGATTGATACCGTAAGCCGGTTAGTTTCCAAGATGATATTTATTTCAATCTCTGTATCTTCTTCAGAATATTTTACGGCATTTGAGATTAAATTAGTAAGTATAAGATGAATCAAACTCTTATCAGCTTTAATATTGGAAGATACTGTATTACATGAGATTATGAAATTTCTATTTACATTTCTACCGGATTTAAAATCACCGGCAATTAAAAACAGCATATTTTTGATATCAAACTCGCTGATTTTCATTTCAATCTTACCGGACTCATTTCTACCGAAGAATATCACATTTTCTATTAAATCAGTGAGGTTATCAACCGAACGAACTATACGTTCCAAGTAGAAACTTTTATCTGATTCACTTAATTTGCTTTCGAAACGACTTACCATTTGTGCTGACGACTTGATAAGTGTTAATGGTGTCCTGAATTCATGTGACACCATGCTGACAAACCGTGTCTTCATGTCACCGAGTTCTTTTTGCTGATTATACATCTTTCGCAATTCGGACTCTACTTTTTCACGTTCGATGATTTCTTGCTTTAATTTTTTGACTATAGAATGTAAATCTCCGGTTCTTTCTTCAACTTTTGATTCGAGGATGTGATTTGTTTCGGTTAAAGCTCTCTCGGCAGCTCTGATTTTTGAAATATCAACAAAGCTTTCAGTAATAAGAGTTCTATTGCTCAGCCGAATTTTAATAGTATTTCGCAGTACCTCAACTTTTTTTCCGCTTGCGTCGAGTAATTCGGAATCATAGTATTTATTCTCAGTTGTTCCATTAGATTCTACGATTTTAGTATAATCTACGAAAGATAAGAATTCGAAAACAGATCTACCTACAATTTCTGAATCCTGTAAACCAATCAGTTTACAAGCAGAAGGATTTACCCTTACAATTTTATTGATTGATACATCAAAGACCAAGACTCCTGTAAGTACAGAATCGAAAACCGCTTTCAACTCACGTCTGCTTTGTGCCAAGTCAATAGTTCTGGTAGCGATTCTTTGTTCAAGAATTGCTTTACTTTGTTCCAATTGATTAAGAATATGGTAATTTTCTATTGATGAACCCAAGAGGTTTGAAAATACATTGCATAATCTTATCAGGTATTGTGCCAAATCATCGGATTCATTTGAATGAAAGACGAGGATGATTCCATTTATCCCTCGACTCTTTTTCAAAGGAATAATCAACACACTTCCTTGAGAATTATCAATATTTTTAAGTGATACATTTATTACGGTAGCTGAATTGAGTGAAATACCTATATGACCTGAATTTAATAGTTTATCATAGTAACTAATGATTTCATTTTCAATATTTTCGGGTTTAGTTAACTTTAATTCAAAATCCGGTAATTCATCCATAATTGTAAACAGTGCACTCTTGATAGTACCGGGTAACTCATTGAATACGTATAATCCTTCCGAGTAAATGTCGAAAATATTTTTTCTGACCTGTCTGACATCCGTAAATCTGTGAATAGCCCTTAAAAATTCATTCAGTGAATATTCATTATTTCTGTCATTCATTATGTTTGAATCATGATTAGTCATTTTGTCTGAGTAATAAGTTGCTTGAATCAATATAACTGTCGGTCATTTGTTTATTAAAATTCGAGAAAAAGTTATTCGGCAAATCGAGTATGTTCCAAACTGCTTTATTCGGGGAAGGTAGTAATCCGGAATCGGAATAGCCATATCCGTACATGTTAACAGCTATGTTGGAAACATGAGTTGCAGCTACAATTTCTCTGTGCTTATTGTTACTTATTCCGTTAGAATGATATCTGATAGCGCATTTAATAGATTGAGGAAAGCTCCATTTTTCTGCCAAAATTTCACCGGCAACATCATGAGTCAGACCTAAAAATTTTAATTCTGCATCACGTATATGAATTTCATTCTCGACTGCATATTTAATTATTGATGAGTATTCATCCGGTATTGTAGAATGAAACAGAAGCTTACCGATGTCATGCATAATGCCGGCAAGAAAATACACTTCCAATCCGCTTGCATTAAGATATTGACCTATAAGTCTGGACATGATTCCAACTCCTATTGAATGTTGCCAAAACTTAACCGGATTGAAGTTCCTATTTTCGAAATGCTTATTAAAGAAGTCAATAATAGTCATTGCTATGACTAAATTTTTTACTTCATCGAATCCAATGTATGATATTGCCTGACTTATACTCTCAATACGTCCGTAGAATCCGTAAATAGGAGAGTTTGCTGCTTTCAGAACTTTAGCTGCCGATGATTGATCGCTTGATATAATTTCAGATACATCCATTACCGTCGAGCGAGGATTATCCATTATTTCGATTAAACGATAATAAATTGTCGGTAAAGTAGGGAAAGCGTCAACTCTTCTTATTAGCGAATTGATATCGAGTAAACCGGTTTTCATTCATTCTCTCCATAATTCAAAGCATTGTTCAACACTGCTGTATTAAACAAGTCCTCTTCAATCGAAAGCTCAGGAATCCAATCTATTTTTTTAACTAAGCTGTTTCTACATATTTGAATTATCTCATCACTTGGCAGGTTTGTATCATGTTGTTCATTACCTTCTGTTTTGACGGTAACATTGTAAATATTCCATGTTTTCAGAATTCTGATATGTTTTGTATTGAGTATGACGCCGGAATTAAGTAAGGTTTGACCGTAACAATTTAAAATTGGCTCGGCAAGTTCCATACCTGCTTTAATTCCTTCTGTATTTATCCTCATACTCATGATTTAAGCTCTCCAACTCAACAAAATCATTAAAACTGTCATCATACATGTTAAAATTAACCGACGATACTGATATATATCCGTCGTTGACGGCAGAATCATCAGTATCTGGAGTATTATCGGCGGTTATAAATTCACCGGCAAACCAAAAATACTCATTTCCAAACGGATCTTGCCTTTTTTCATATTTGTCAGCCCACCTTGATGAGCTTAGTTTTGTTAGTCGAACACCTTTAATTTTCATTGAAGGTAAGTCCGGAACATTTACATTCAGCAAAACCTTCTGTTTGTTTGAGACATTAAGCAATTTTCTTGCCAAAATATGAGTAAATATTTCAGCTCCGTCTAAGTTGCTTTCAATATTATGAGATGCATGAGAAACAGCTATGGAATTGATTCCTGCAATAAGTCCTTCTGCGGCGCCGGCTACAGTTCCTGAGTATAACACATTGATAGAGGTATTTCTACCGTGATTGATGCCACTGACGACCAAATCCGGTTTCCTGTCCAACAGAGTTGAAATTGCAATTTTAACACAGTCAACAGGAGTACCGTTAACAGAGTATCCGAATAAATTGCCGTTCTTTTTATATGGAATTACTCTTAAAGGCTTATTGATTGTCAAAGCACTACTGACAGCACTCTTTTGACTTTCCGGTGCGACAATCACTACCTCACCGAGCGGAGTCAGTGCATTTTTAAGTGATTCTATGCCGGGTGAATTAATTCCATCATCATTTGTAATTAATATTAAAGGTTGATTATTCTTTTTCAATTTATTTTAAAATCCGTGTTACATCATTAAACAAAACGAATACCATGAACAAAAGAAGCAGGAAAACACCACCTTGTTGAAAGGCCATCTTGACCTTTACCGGTACTTCCTTTCCTAAAATTCCTTCTAGCAGAGCAAAAACAATGTGTCCGCCATCGAGTGCAGGGAAAGGCAATATATTCATAAAGGCTAGTGATATTGACAGTAAAGCCAAGAAATTAAGAAAGCTGACCAAACCTCTTCCTGCTTGTTCTCCGGCCATGTCCATAATCATAATCGGACCGCCTATTGTTTCTTTGAATGACAAGTTCCCGACAAAAATTTGTTTGATTGACTGAATAAGCACCTGAAAGGAATTATAACTTTCCTCAAATCCGATAATTACAGACTCAAAAAATGAGTAATCAACATTAACAATCGGACCAAACCCAAGCCTGATGCCAAGCATTCCGGCTTCGTTTGTGATAATTGTATCATTCATGAGCTGTGAACCTCTTTTCCATTCGACAAATACAGGCTTTGACTTATAATTTTGCAAGTTGTCCTGCATTGCTGTAAGAGTATTAATTTCATTCCCGTTTATAGCTTTAATCGTGTCGCTTTTTATCAGTCCTGCTTTTTCAGCAGGTGAACCCTTACTTACGTCATCAATAAAAATATCAATACCGCCCGGGCTGATACCGAGTGCCTGTTTATTGGCTAGCGCCTTAATAATATAGGAACCGTCAATAACAATATTCTTTTCCTTACCTTGACGATTGACTTTAAGGTCGAGTTGTTTGCCAAAATCTTTTAAAGTGATATTATCAATAAACTCTGACCAACTTGTAATCTTTCTGTCGTTTACAGTTAATACTTTATCTCCTGGCATCAAGTCGGTTTTTTCCATTATGGAATTTGAATCGATTCTTCCTATAGTTGTCGTTGAAAATTCCGATTTGCCTTGGAAATATGCAATTCCGCCAAAGACTGTAATTGCAAGAATAATATTCATTATTACACCTGCACTTAATACAAAAATCTTCTGAAATGCATTTTTAGACCTGAATTCATAGGGTTGAGGTTCACTACTTTGAAAATCAGTATCGAAACTTTCGTCTATCATTCCAGATATTTTTACATATCCGCCAATCGGAAATATTGCAATTCTATAATCGGTATGATTACCCAAAACTATAGACTCATCGAGTTTACCCAAAGTAAATCCATTAATCTTGTTCCATCCGAAAAGTCTCTTACCCATACCTATGGAAAAAACTTCGGCACGCATACCGGTCATCCTCGCGGCTATAAAATGTCCGAACTCGTGGATTGCTACTAAAATACCGATTACAATTATAAAATATATCGCACTGCTTAAAATTTCCATGTTCTATTGATTTTGAATTAAAAATAATGTTAGTTCTCTAGCTGATTTATCAGTTTGTATGATGATATCCAAGTCTGGATTATCGTAAAATTTCATTTTATCGAGTACTTTTTCTATGATTCGATGAATCTGCGAAAATTGTATTTCACCGTTTAAAAACGCATTGACGCAAACTTCGTTGGCGGCATTAAGTGCCGCAGGAGAATTTCCGCCCTGACTTAATGAATTTAATGCAAGTCTTAAGCACGGATATCTTTCATAATCAGGTGCTTGGAAGTCTAAATGACCGAGCTCTACAAGGTCAATTCTCGGAAAGTCATATTTGAGACGTTTAGGATATGTAAGAGCATAAGAAATAGGCATACGCATATCCGGCATACCAAGTTGTGCTTTTACAGAGCCGTCGGTGAACTGAACAAAAGAATGAATAATACTTTGTGGATGTATGACTATATCAATTTTATCAGGTCCGAGATTGAAGAGCCAATGGGCTTCGATAACTTCGAAGCCTTTGTTCATCATGGTAGCTGAATCAATGGTAATTTTACTTCCCATTGTCCAGTTAGGATGACTCAGAGCTTGCTGAATAGTTAGTTTGTCAAAATCTTCAAGAGCCGTATTCCTAAAAGGACCGCCTGAGGCAGTTAAAATAATCTTTTCGACGCTATCCACTGACTCACCGGCAAGACACTGGAGTATGGCACTATGCTCACTATCCACAGCAAGAATTGGTATATCATTGATTTTGGCGGCAGACATAATAATATTACCGGCACTGACTAAAGACTCTTTATTTGCGAGGGCAACCGGGATACCACTCTCAATAGCACTAAGTGTTGGTATGACTCCTGAAAATCCTACCAAGGCAGATAACACAAGATCGTTGTCATCACTTCCGGCAGCAATTTCCATTCCTGAATCTCCGAACAATATCCTCCCTGTGAAGTTAGTAGTTTGAACAAAGTCTTTATAAGAAGTTTCGTCTGTAATGACAACACCATTCGGCTTGTATTTGTTACATATTTCTTCTAAAAAAACTGTATTCTTATTTGCTGTGATATAATTTACCTCAAAGAGATTGGGCATTAAATCCAGTACATCTAATGTTTGTTTGCCTATTGAGCCTGTAGCTCCCAATATGCTGATTCTTCTTTTTTTCATAATATCATTAAATTACATAAAATCGCCGGAAATATCCTTTTGTTGGCGTATCGAGTAAAATTTAAATTGGTCAATTCCAACAGAGTCTGACTGTTGCACTTTAATTCTTGCAAAATATTTCAGCATCAGCTTAGAAATGACGGAAATTGTGCCAGTAGTAATATAGTCGGCTATGCTTGGATGTACATGCAAAATCAATCGGAATTCTGTACTTGAACGTCTGAAATTCTTCAACCATCTGTCAATTTCATTAACAAGAACTGCCTTTGAGGTAATTCTG
>Ga0265293_10007158_pt1 | contig 17379 bp, 27 predicted proteins | sample Munlanlewell138R_FD_192505 | JGI IMG/M metagenome (GOLD analysis project Ga0265293, IMG submission 192505) | Leachate microbial communities from a municipal landfill in Southern Ontario, Canada - Leachate well 138R | ecosystem: Engineered > Solid waste > Landfill > Unclassified | place: Canada...
GCACAGGCCGCAACGAGCAAGAAGGAGAAAGCCGCCCCTTGACCAAAACCTAAGACCCAAACCATACATGAAGGCGGGTCACTTCTCGGCGAAAATCCCGGGTCAGCTCTCAGCGGAAATCAACACCTTACAGGCGAGAAGTACGTTTTGGGTCGTAAACGGCCGAGATTGCGCAACCGACGCACCGATGGGCCTTGCGCTACAGTTCTCCTCACCATGCAAAACCATCCGCTGGTCGAAAACCGTTTCAGATTGTCGTTTTGCACGGCGCAGTTCGGCTAATTCTTCGAAATAAATGGCGCACCGCACCGGGTGAAGAAGACAACTATGTCTACTCCATAGCCCTCTAAGGCCCTCCTTTTGAAAGAAGTGTGGCTTTCAGTTCCCAGACCGATGTATGTCGATCTGCAAAACTTGGCTGAAAAGCGTGCGATGCTTCACCGATCGCAGTCCGCCGATAGCCGCCGTTTCCCGCAATATAGGGACAAGGGCAAAGGTCACCGGCATATGGCAAACATTCTGCTGCCGGTAGTCGGCATGGCGATCCGTCAGGCCGCACGGGTCGAGACCGCAGAAGGAGTAATGCGCGATGAAGAGCGGCCCGCCATGGTCCATGCCCAGTAGCAGCTCGATGCCATGATAGCTTCGCCCGTTGCGGAAGCCCATTCCCGAGCAAATGCCACCACCCGATTGTAGGAACCCTCGTAGCCAAGGCTCATCAGGTCGGCATGCAACTGCTTCATCGTCCGCTTCTGTTTGCGGTTCTTCTTAGATACGGTCTTCAGCCAGGCAGACAGTCGATCGGCAAAAGGATCGAGCTTGCTCGGTCGCTCCGGGACATTGAACTTCGGCTCTACGCCATCCAGGCACAGATATTTGCGGATGGTATTCGCGGATAGGCCGGTCCTGCGGCAAATCTCTCGGATGGATAGATGCTCTCGAAAATGCCAGCGTCGGATCACGCTGAATAACGCCATGTCGATCACTCCATAGCCCCCGCTGCAAACATGCGGGGGAAGGTTGGAAAATGGGTCAGTTCTCAGTGGCAATTAACACTTCATCCATATGGATGAAGCGGCATGCCGGAAGACACGGTACCAGATATGGCGAGGGACAACGCAAACCGGATATACACCATGTCCAAGTGCACACTCGCCGCCATTTTCATTGCAGCGGTCGCCACCCTGCAGCCAGCAGCCGGCTTTGCCGGACAGTGCATCGTCTACCAGCATCGCGACTTCAAAGGAGCTTACTGGCGCCTCAACGGCGGGGACCGTTTGCTGATGATCCCCAATCCCAACCCCGGCTATTCTTCAACCACGAATGGTCACGGCCCCAAGGGGGTGGTCTACTACCGGCCTGACTGGAACGACCAGATCTCGTCTATCAGGGTCGATGCCAATTGCATGCTGTCGCTGTATGAACACGCACATCAGGGCGGACGGTCTATGATCGGAAAAACCACATACTATCTGGGCGACAAGTGGAACGACATAGCGTCCGATGCCTTCTGCAACTGTGTCTGACGCGCTATCGCCGTACTGATACGAGGACACTTCAGGCAGCGGCCATTTCGGTCGGCATGTCTGCAGGGAGAACGATGCACAGCTCGTGCATGGCGGGATCAACGTTCCGGCTGGTCCTCGCGTTTTTGCCCGGCAGCCCGGCTTGCCGGGTTCTTCGTATGACGCCCGCTGGCAACACGAACGGAGACTAAGATGCGAAACTTTCTTCTTACGCTTTTTTGCCTGATTGTTTCTATTGTTCCTGCTACGGCGCAGGTAGGCGTGGGGACCGGACCTCTGAAAAAGATTCCGCTTCTCGACGATCGAAAGATGCAGAACATCCCGGATATGTTGCGGGAGCGGATGCGAAATTCACTGGATGGTCAGCCACGCCCCGCTTTCCGTCAGCGCGGCTGCACGTTCTATGAACACGCGAACTATCAGGGAAAGTCGAAGAAATTCACCGTACGTACCATCATAAATGTCGGGCAGACGGAGAATGTGACCGCCTATAGAGAAGTAATAAACTATATCGGCAACGACTTGAATGACCGCGTGTCCAGCATTCGCTGCGATGACAAATGTGGTGGCTGGGCAGCAATTCACGCCAATATGGGGGGCCAGATGGTGCCGTTCGTCGACCCATTGCCCAACCTCTCCACGGTCGGAGATGGGCGGTTCAACGACAGCTTGTCATCACTTGAGCTTCTTTGCTGGTGATACATAACTTACCGCCCAGTTCGGTTTCCTCGTGCCACAATGAGGCGGATATGAATTTCCTGCGGCCTGATTGTGTGAACGGACGGGCCTTGAAACCGGATCACCAGATTGGAAACCGTGATTGCTAAGGAAAGCACCGCACCTTTGGTTGATCCCAAACCAAGCTGGACCTTCCACCAGATCTCCCGTCCCGTTCACGCGCAGGGTGACGTGAATTCCCCTGCCCCCCCCTGAAGGCGGTGGCTTCGGGTTATGGCTCAAAGCCGGATCGGTCCGCCCGCAGCGGACTGGGTACAAACTCACGTCACGTTGAAATTGTCGTCAGGCTTACGCCGGTAAGCGGCGGGCAGCTTCCTGCCTCGCGCACCACGCCCGAAACCCGCCAGCCGACGCCAAGATTTTCCACCAGCGGCGCATTGGGCCTGTAATTATTTGCCCCACCACGCATCGTTTCGGTCGCGTCGCATTCGGCCTGGACGGCAGCTGGAAAGGCCATCGTCTGCGACGTCGCCCGTGCCAACATGGCGGCTGTGATCCCACGCATCTGAAATCTCCATGTTTTGGCGGGTTGGCGGATGATCCATCCACACGCGATGATCGAACAATTCAGGACTGAATCCTTCGTGAAGGACTCGTGAGGTCCCCTCCGCGGGCTGTAAGGAGCTTCAATGCTGAGGCATCGTCGGAGTTTTGGTCATTTCGCGGGACGAGACGCAGATGCTGCTGAAGCAAGCCATCTTTCTGTTCGCGGTCCCAATTTCTGCGTTCACTATCGTTCATCGCGCGGACAGGAAATTTCCGGTATTCTACCCTGACGTCGCGACCTTTCACCGATGTAAGATGGAGCATGCCTCGCGTTGCAAAGGTGTGGCCAGATAAAGCAAACTTCGGCGCTTAGGCAAACCGGAATGGGGCCGGATGATCCATGGCAGTTTCAAGCATCTTCGCTGAAGTCTCCCGCATGCCGCGCGAGGTGGCGTTGGGGGAAATCGTTGGTCAGATTTACGAGACAGGCCACGATGCGACTGGCCTGCATGGAGTGCTGAACGGGTTGAAGAACTTGTTCAACGGTTCCCGAGCGTGCCTCACACGGTTTGTCGACGGGTCCACGCAAAGCATTCAGGCGGTGGACGACAAGGAATTTCTCTGCGATGCCGCGTTGGATGCCTTTCGCCGGGATCCGTTCTTTTCGGCAACCCGGCAGATGCCGGTGGGCAAAGCCTTCCTGCAGGAGGAGATTACCGACAGCGACAGCTTTCGCCGTCGGGAGCTGTTTTCCGACTGGTATGCGCCGCGAGACATGTTCAACGGTCTTTCCGGGAACCTGACCTTCGACGATGGCAGCACCTGGTTTCTCGACCTTCAGCGCGGGCGGCGCCAAGCCGGGTTCGACCGGACTGACGCCACGGCGCTGAGTATGATCATCCATCATGTCATGCGCGCATGGAGCCTCGAAGCCAAGATCAGACGGGAGGGGATCGAAACCGCGATGGCCGCAATGGACGACGCAATTTTTATCATCGATCCCGGCGGCCGCGTCGAGACGATGAACCGACACGCCCGGACGCTGCTGGACCGTAACGGCAATACGCTTCATGTCGGTCACATGAATCAGCTTAAAGGGTGCGGTGTCCGCGAAACCAATCGGATCAAGGCCCTTGTCAGGTCGGCCCAGTCGAGCGAGTTGCCTGAAAGCGGGCATCTTTTCCTGCGCACCGCATCCGCCGCTGGAGACCATGCGCCGTCGCTGGACGGGGTGTTCCTGCGCGCGATCAGGCTGCCGGTTGCGCAAGGCGCATCGCAGGAGAGCTCATCTGTTCTCGTCGCGGTTCGCACCATAAGCGAGACGGGATGCAACGAACTCACCGGTCTCATCGTGCAGGAGTGCGGGCTGACGCCGGCCGAAACCCGCATAGCGCTCGCGATCGCATCCGGCCTTCCCCTGAAAGACGCCGCAGCCTGTGCTGGCATCTCCTTCAACACCGCACGCTTCCATTTGCGGCAGGTGTTCGCCAAGACGGGCACAAAACAGCAGAGCCAGCTCGTGGCTCTGCTGCGCCCCGTTTAGAGCATGACCCCGAAAATTTGCAGACTTTTCGGACCAAGATCATGCAGCAAAACAATGAGATAGAGCGGGATCCGATTCATTGCAATCTGGTCCCGCTCTATTCGACATTGCTATCTTAAGACTTTGAGACGTGGGCCGGCCTTGTTTTCCTTCGCCACGAGTTCACGGATATCCGGCGTGACGCATACAACATCCCCATGAAATGCCGAACGCCAGACAAATCCCTGCTTGCATGCGTTGGGGCCATATTGCGTACCGGGTTGGCGGCGGGATGCCGCGAGGCGGTTTTCTTCCTGCGCCCGCTTTCGTGACTGGGGAGACACGCAGACCTTGTCACCGGGTGCCGCCTCCCGCCAGACATAGCCTTCCTTGCAGGTATCGGGTCCATAGGGAAGATTCGGCATTCTGCGAGACTGGGCCAGACGGTTTTCCTCTTTCGTTTCGTCGCGAACAGCCGGGGTCACACACACCACGTCACCGGCGAAGGCGGAACGCCACACGAAACCCTGCTTGCACGCATTCGGCCCATGTTGCGAATTCGGCGCTTTGCGCGCATTGGCCCGGGCATTGTCCTGCCTTGCCTGCTCACGTGATTGCGGCTTCACGCAGACCTTGTCGCCGGGAGCCGCCGACCGCCAGACAAACCCTTTTCGGCAATCTCCATCCGCTGCCGAAGCCGGTGTGGCCAGATAAAATGTGCATGCCACAACCGCTGTGACTGCAAAGGTTAGTCTTGACAGCGTCATCGATCAGGATTCCCGAACTCGAGATTCAATAGGTCGCGAGCACGCAATACCGGACAATGGCAAGCTCTCCTCCATCCATATGGATGGTACTTCGTCGAGAACACATCGCTATCCGGGAGGAATACAGGCGACGAACGTTGTTTCATGGCAATATCCCTCCGCGCAATTCTCGTTGCCCTGATGATGCCTGGGGCGCTCTACTTTGCGAGCATCGCGACATGAAAGGCAAATGGATGCCCGTGCCAGCGGCAGGTTTCGGTCAACCAAACGACGCATTCTCGTTCGCGGTGGTGTTCTTCCGCACAAATTGATCGATCCGGCCGCAGTCCAATCCATATGGAGGATGCTCGTCTTCGTGCCCGCCTCCAGACTGCAGATTCGACATTGCGGAGCCATCCATGAAAAAGTTCGCCTCCGGCTATCTGTCCGGCGCGCTGACCGCATTCGTTTTTACAGGCGCTTTTGCAGCCTTAGCGCAGACGAAGAACGATGCCGGTCACACCTTCGACGCACCGTTCCGGGTTGTCGGCGAGAAAGGTACCATCCTGAGCGTCGAGGAACGCGCCGGCGGCGGCGTGATGGTCCTCCATGGAAACAACGGCGCTACAATGACCCTTGGCGCAAATCGTGACGTGATGGCGGTCGACATCAGGTCCAGTCCCACCGAACATGCCAGCCTGATCGTGTCGAAAACGGAAACCGTATTGTCGCTGGAATCCGGCAAAAACGGCCTGCTTTTGCAAACGAATGCGAAAGAGACCGGGATCAGCATCGATCGGGGTGACGTGGAGGTTGCTCACTTCGGCCAGAAGGCCGGCAAGGACGCAGCCCTGCGCATCTTTTCGGCTTCGGGAACGCCGTCGGTCGAGCTTGGGTCCGCTGCGGGGTCTGGCGGCGCAGGCTCACTGCGCGTACTCGACGCATCGGGAAAAATAGCCGGATTCATGCAGGGAACCGAAGGTCGCGGTGGCAATGCGGGAGTCGCGGTTGACGGAAAGATCGTCGTTCTGCTCGCCGTGACACCAAGCAATAGCGGCGGCAAGATCGAGACGTCCGATTCAGGAGGGGAAGTGGTCTTCCGCGCCGGGGCAAAGACCGATGGCGGCGGTGCGATGTGTATTTACACCGACGATGGGGACCGATGCTACGGCCCCTATCTCCCCTGATCTATAAAACGAAAGTAATGTTCGAATGAGGATATGTCTCCCCGTTGCGCTCGCCGCTCTCATTGTTTGCTCGCCCTGCCTGACGCATGCGGACAGCGCTGACGACGCGGCAGCATCTTTCGTGAAGGCGAAAGGGTTCGAGGTGTTCACCGACACGGCCGTGTTGGCCGACATCCTCGACATGGCCCTGATCGACACCGGCAGGGCGCGCAAGGACGCGGACGTAACGGCAGTCGAAAAGGCGCTCCTGCTGCTTGAGGCGAACGAGCGCTTCGTGCCACGCGCGCGATACGCGGCACGCATTGGCATCGAGTTCCATGGCGAGATCCCCGTCTCCTTCGTGGAGGTCGAGCGCTACAATCTCGGACCTTTGATCTGGCAGGACAATGTCGAGGCTTACGGCAAGGAGAACACCGCGCCGGTCGAAGAGTTCGGCGAAGGTCCGCACGTCGTATGGCGCATTGCGACGCAGCCGAACACGAAGGCGGCGGCGATCCTGCTTGCCGCCTCACGCCGGGAGATCGCCGACGAGGAGGCCGCCAGACGGGACTGCGCCGCACGCAGCTGCCTGTCGCTTGATCCCATCGAATTGATGACGGAGTGGTCGCAGGCGCCCGCCTTCGATATCGCCATGCCGGCGCTGGCCTATGGCAATCAGGTTGCCGCCGGCGAGGACGACGACGACCCTTCCACGGCGGATTTCGAAGGTCAGCAATCCACCGCCCTCATCGCCCTGCAACTTTCGGCAGCCGCTGGACTGGCGAGCGTGAACGAAACCGGCGTGATGTGGACCGCCGAACCCTCGCAGGGCTTCGGTCCCGACAAGCCTTTCGCCGAATTCGCCATCGACCGCAATCTCGGGCAGGACCTCGGCTCGGAAGGCATCCTCAGGATCGCTCCCATGGATGGCGATCCTGGCGAGCGATGGGTGCGCATCGCAGCCAGCGGCATGGACAACGGCGTTCCGCCGGCATTGTGGAGCGCAGAAGGCGAACTGAAACCAATTCCGGTCGAAGGAGAGCAGTGATGAGCGGCACGTTTCGCAGGCTGGCCGTGTGCGCCATGATGGCAGCGCCGTTGCCGATGACTTTCGCGGCACATTCCGAAGTCATCACCAGGCCTGTTCCGGAAAAGCTGCGCAATATACCCGGCCACGAGCGCCAACTGTTTCTGAGGAGGATCGTCACCGTTAATGGCAAGCGCGAAGGCGTGCATTTCGCCAGGAACCAGCGGATCGAAATACGTGGTATTCAGCTTTCCGACGGCAATGTAGGAAACCTGCAGGCATGGATCCTCGGCGCCAACCGGGGTGGATCGATGCTGGAGATCATCAACGCGACCAACCAGTTGATCGTGGCGAAACCGATCGACGTGGCAGCGAACCGTTCGGCGTGGCCGATGCATTCGGGCGGCGCTGCGCTTCCTACCCAGACCATCAAGGTGCTGATCCGCGACGACAACCAGCCCGGCCGCGACCTCACCATTTCCCTGCCCAATTCCTACTATGCATGCATCCATGGCGAGCAGGTCTGTGGAGGAAGACGATGATGGAAACGCTCAGGATATTCGCGGCGACGGTTCTCCTGTCGGTCTCCACATTTGCGGCCCATGCGCAGGATCATCCCCTGCTCGGGCATCTCGAAGGCGCGACCCCCGAAGGGTTTTTCGAGGTCGATTTCGATGAGGCGCGGCTGATCACCGGCCCCATGGCCGAGGCCACCTCAAGGGACCAACAGGGCGCGGGATGGGAAACCTTCGAAGGCAAGATCACCCATGTCTATCATCGGCTGCCCGATGGGCTTTCGAGCTTGGCTGCATTGCGAAGCTATGAGAAGGCGCTGAAGGATAAGGGCTTCGTCACTCAGTTTGTTTGCGACACGACTTCGGGCAGTTGCTTCGATGACGGTGGGAGCCGACCAGGTCTCATTCTCGGCATGGCTCTCGACGGCAGGGTGGACATGCCGCGGCTGGAGGCGCCCGACCTTATCCGAAACCTGTTCTACAACGGCAACGGTCGTTACTTTCTCGGGCGCCTGGACCATCCGGAAGGTGCGGTTTACGCAAGCCTCGCCTTTTCCGACGACGAGAGCGTGGGGCGGCACATGATCGCGCGTGTTGTTGAAACCGGCGATTTGCAGGCAACAGACCTAGCGTATACCGAGGCCAGCGAACTCAGCCAGAAGCTGGATGCCGATGGCAAGGTCAACATCTACGGCATTCTGTTCGATTTCGACAAGGCTGACATCAAGCCGGAATCGGCTCCGCAACTTCAGGCAATAGCCGACCTGCTTTCCGAACAGCCAAAACTGAAACTGATGGTTTCCGGCCACACCGACAATCAGGGTTCGGCCGATTACAATCGCAATCTTTCGGAGCGTCGCGCCAGTGCGGTCATCACGGTGCTGCAGGGGAGCTATGGTATTGCAGGCAACAGGCTGGCCGCGAGAGGCATGGGCTTTTCGGAACCTGTTGCAAGCAACGACGATGACGCCGGGCGCGCGCTCAACCGTCGGGTCGAACTCAGCAGGATGGACTAGGGGCAATGTCCATCGGCGCGCTGATGGGAGCGGCGCTCCTGCTGCTGATAATCCAGCTTTCGGTACGCGGAAAAACATATGGCACCAATCGCACCGGAGACGTGCTGCCGGCTCAACCGTACCAGGATCTGGTTGAACTGGCCATTCGGCGTGGGTGGTCTGCCTCGGCGCGCTGGACGGAAAGACTGGGGCATGCACAGACGATCCTCGAACCACGCGACGGAACGCACTGGCGGTACACGCTTGAGAGATGGAACTCGGTACTGGGGGATGCGGTCTATGGCCACAGCCCCCGGGATAGTGAATGGCTGGATACATCCCTGAAGTTTCCAGACGGGACGGTCATTATCGGGCCGCGGGAATCGCCCGAAGCCATTGCCTTCATCACCGGCATGCTCGGCTTCCTCCAGAGCGACAAGGGCCGCGGGCTGGCCAACGGCCTTCACAAATTGTCCGCCGGGATGAAACATCTGCCCAATCCGGCTGGCTCGGACATGCCCTTCACCCTGTTATCCAATCTGAGCGCCGCCCCCGCTCTCCCCTATGATATCGTTGCACGCAATCTGCGTATGTGGACCGCCCGCCGGCCCGACAAGGAAGAGCACCCGGTGATCACCTACCAACCCGGTGGCCTATCTGTTCGTCTCATCCGCAGCACACTAGACCCGGTGCTGACGGAAGAGTTGATCGATTTCGCCAACGCGCTTCGCCGAGATCTGTGAGCGATCCTTCGCGTTCATCCATATGAATGAAGCCGGACCCGGCCATGGGCAACGCCTGGTCGGTACTCGCGATCCCAATCCGATGCTTGGCTATCCCGCTACGACGAACGGTCATGCTTCCGAGAGGGATACGCTCTACTGGCTGGCCTGGAGCGACCGCATTTCGTCGTTCCGTGTCGGCGCGGAGGTACCCTCACTGTCTACGAACACCCGAATTTCGGCGGCTGGAAGTGGGCTTCGAGAGAATACATGCCATGGGCAGAGGCTCAGCGGACTCTATCGTAGTTTCGCGTAAAATATCGTAGGTTTGGTGGGACATGCGGGATATATATGAGTACTATATCTACTTCATTTCCCTCTATATACCTCCCAAATGGGGGCCTCTGCTTCGCGTTCCGAAGTCCGCCATTGAGGTGATCTTTGGCTCCGCCCGGAAGTAGGCGTCTCTGATAAACCGCGAAGGCCAACATTGCGGGTAAACCTGAAAACGGCTCGGTGGCGCGCGCCATGTCAGCCTTTAACCTCCCCAGTTTCCGAGGTCTTGCTCCTGTGCGCGCGCTTGAGGACACCTATCATCCCTATCGCATCGGCAATCTGCATTCCTGCGACCTGCCCGCGTCATGCCAGGTTGCCCAGCGCCGGTTATGATCCGCCCTTACGTTCCTCGCGCTGGGCCACGCCGACACTGTTCTGCTCTTCCCCATCATCAGGTCGATTGAGGGTGACGATGCACCTAATGAGGAAATTCCAGTCTGGTCCGTGCTCGATGATGAGGTGAAGGTCGGATATCTCCTCGAAATAGTGCTCGACGTTCTTCGTCCCCTCGTCCGTCCGATAATCAATCGACGCCTTCCAGCGCTTTTGACCATGCAAGGTGACGACGTTGCTTATCGGCATGTCTGCTCCACGAGAGAGAACAAAGGCGTGATGCTGCCAGTGCGATGAAGGTCAAATACCAATCGAGTTCGCAGGCACTGAGAGCAGCTGGCATTTGCGGCCCGTCATACCGCGCTCATATTCAGATGAGCCGATTGTCCTCGGCCGTCTGGCGAGCCCGGCGACGTGTACCGTCCGTATCTGCCTTCCGATGCCGTTCAGCCGCTGCTTTGCGGATCTGCTCGAAACGATTGTCTTCGACCTGCCTGGGCGTCGGCTGCGTATCTGTCTTTTTCACGAACGAGATCATCGCTGGCATTCCTTCCTGTTACGGGTGAAAGCGCTGCGGCACATGCCTCAGCGCTCTAAGCGGGTATTATGCGCCAAGCGCCGTGACGCAGCCCTGGACCGCAAGTCTGTCGGCCGTCGTCTGTCCCGGCATTGTCGCCCAGCCACCGGCTTCGATGAACTGCCTTTTCTTGTAGCTATCAGTAACAGCCTTGAACTCGACAAGCTTGGCCGACACATCTGGGGCTGCGTTAAATCGTTCGACGCATATGGCCGACGCCAGCTCGCCCCGCGCTGTATCGCCAGCGGTTGTGGCCATCTTCTGTGATGTGCCGCCTGTAACCCAGCCGCCCCAGCTGAATCCGACGACGATCGTTACTATCGCTGCGGCGATGCATGCCCAGACCAGCATGGTCTTTGAGGGCTGGTAGTTTCCCCAACGTTGGGAGAGAGAGGGTTTCGTCGTGCTCTGCGTAGCCATGGTGGTCTTCCTTCCAGATTGCGGCGAGGATTGCTTTGTCCGGCCGCGCTGGCCGAACGGTTCAGGCACTGCTCTCAGTATCCCAATCCACCCATGCCGCCGTTGCCGGCCGCCGGTGTCGAATCTTTCGCGGGAATATCGGCGATCATCGCCTCCGCGGTAATCAGGAGCGCCGCGATCGAGCCGGCGTCCTGCAGAGCAGTCCGCACGACCTTTGCAGGATCGACGATACCGGCCCTGATCATGTCGACATAGGTTTCAGTCTGGGCATCAAAGCCCTGGTTGGGGTCCTTGCTGTCCGTGAGCCTGCCAACCACGATCGAGCCTTCAACACCGGCATTCTCGGCGATCTGCCGGACCGGCGCTTCGAGCGCCCGCCGCACGATCGAAATGCCCGCGGTTATATCGGCATTGTCACCTGCCAGAGAAGCCAGCACCGCTCTGGCGCGCAGCAGCGCCACGCCGCCGCCCGGCACGATGCCTTCCTCGACAGCCGCCCGGGTGGCGTTGAGCGCATCGTCGATGCGGTCCTTTTTCTCCTTGACTTCGGTCTCGGTTGCGCCTCCGACCCGGATTACGGCGACGCCGCCGGCAAGCTTCGCCAGCCGCTCCTGAAGCTTCTCCCTGTCGTAATCCGAAGTGGTTTCCCCGATCTGCGCCTTGATCTGGCTGATGCGCGCTGAAATCTCGGACTTCCCGCCTGCGCCATTGATCACCGTGGTCGTGTCCTTCTCGATCACCACGCGCTTCGCCCGGCCAAGCATGTCGAGCGTGACATTCTCGAGCTTGATGCCAAGGTCCTCGGAGATCATCTGGCCGGCAGTCAGCACGGCGATATCTTCCAGCATGGCCTTGCGGCGATCGCCGAAGCCCGGAGCCTTCACCGCAGCGATCTTCAGGCCGCCGCGCAGCTTGTTGACGACCAGCGTGGCCAGAGCCTCGCCCTCGACGTCCTCGGAGATGATCAGCAGCGGCTTGCCGCTTTGCACCGCAGCCTCGAGGATCGGCAGCATTGCCTGAAGATTCCCGAGCTTCTTCTCGTGGATGAGGATGTAGCAATCCTCAAGTTCCACGCGCATCTTCTCGGGATTGGTCACAAAATAGGGCGAGAGATAGCCACGATCGAACTGCATGCCTTCGACGACATCGAGCTCGGTTTCCGCCGACTTCGCTTCCTCGACGGTGATGACGCCGTCGTTGCCAACCTTGTCCATGGCTCTGGCGATCATCTCGCCCACGGTCGCATCGCCATTCGCCGCAATCGTGCCGACCTGCGCGATCTCGCCAGAAGACCTGACCTTGCTGGCCTGCGCCTGAATTTCCCTGACGACGGCGGCGACGCCCAGGTCGATGCCGCGCTTCAGATCCATCGGGTTCATGCCGGCAGCGACCAGTTTGGCGCCTTCGCGAAGGATGGAAGCGGCAAGCACGGTCGCCGTGGTGGTCCCGTCTCCCGCGAGGTCATTGGTCTTCGAGGCCACTTCGCGCACCATCTGCGCACCCATGTTCTCGAACTTGTCAACAAGCTCGATTTCTTTAGCAACGGTCACGCCGTCCTTGGTAATGCGCGGCGCGCCATAGGCCTTGTCGATAACGACGTTGCGGCCTTTTGGACCAAGCGTCACCTTGACAGCATTGTTCAGCAGTTCGACGCCGCGCAGCATGCGGTCGCGCGCGTCGTTGGAGAATTTGATTTCCTTGGCAGACATAATGTCAGGTCCAGTTCAGTCTTGAGGATCACAGGATCGGAGGTCGGCCGCTCAGGCAGTTTTTCTGCTCGCAGCTTCGGTCTCCTCAACGATGCCCATGATGTCGCTCTCCTTGATGATCATAAGGTCCTCGCCATCGATCCTGACCTCGGTTCCGGACCATTTACCGAACAGGATGATGTCGCCGGCGCTGACATCGGGAGGAACCAGCTTGCCGCTATCGTCGCGGGAACCTGCTCCGACGGCGATGACCTCGCCTTCGTGCGGCTTTTCCTTCGCGATGTCGGGAATGATGATCCCGCCTTTGGATTTGAGATCGCCTTCCGCACGTCGGATGACGACGCGGTCATGGAGGGGCCGGAATTTCATAGGGGCTCTTTCTGAGACCGGCGCGTAGGGCGGCCACGTCAGATACATAGCGCCGTTGGCACTCGAATGATAGGAGTGCTAAATGTAATTCTATTAATAGTCCGGGCGAAGGAAAAATTAAATCGCTGCTATCGATGCGATAATTGTTGTTTTCAATATGTAATTTTTGAATTTCCGATGCATTTTATTTTTATGAAAGGCCCATTACTGAGTTCGGGTTAAAAAATAAGATCGACCTGCTCCTTGCTTAACATCCAATCGAAGTCCATATATAGATTTCGTTGATTTGGCCGACTTGGCTTCTTGCGGTGTCAGAGACCCCGCCATTTACCACCGAATTCTCGATAGCGAATGCATCAGGCGCCGACCCGGCGCGCATATCGCTCTGTTCGAACCTTGGAATGAATCCGTCGCTGACCACGGATGTACTGGCAGCACGGAATTTCATTCCGGTTCGAATAGGAAAAATGCATGAGGCGCGTTCGCGTGCTTCTGCGGAGGTATCGACCATGACAACGCGCACAATTCAGACGATCGTCCGGTTCTCCGCACCCTTCATGCTGCCCGGCTTCGACGCTGCGCAACCTGCCGGCGACTATCGCGTGGACCAGGATGAGGAACTTCTGGAGGTATCCTCCCGCCTCGCCTGGAGACGTGTAGGCGCATTTGTTCACCTGCCCGCCATCGGCATTGATGGCCAGACACATCAGATGGTGCCGATCGATCCTGCCGATCTCGACGCCGCTCTCGAAAAGGAGCACCAAGAGTTATGATATCTACAAACCCCATCCGGTGCCCGGCCCGCCCCGCGCGGCAGCAAGCTCCCGCCCATCTCTTCACGATCGGGCAGGCTGTTAGGCTCAAGGGCGGTTTCCTGAAGCCAGCATTACCCACCGATATCTATCGCATCACGGGCAAACTGCCGCCCCGCGGAGATTCGCTGCAGTATCGCATCCGCAACGATGACGAACGTCATGAGCGGGTGACAACGCAGGACAGCCTCGAACCGGTCGACATGCTGCAATCCGGGCGGCGCTCAACTCTCATCGAAAGGACGTTCGGACATGGCTAAAGGCCAGAAACGAAGCAATCGCGAGATCAGAAAGCCAAAGCAGGAGAAGGCCCCGCCCAAACCTGAAAGCACCTTCGGCAACCAAATCAAGGTTGCCGCCAATGCCAATGCTTCTCAAGGCAAAGGCAAGCATTGAAGCAGTGCTGCTGCGGCTGAAAGAGGAGCACAAGTCGCGCCATGTGAGTGGTCATCGGTTTCTGCCGCACGCGGCAAACAGATGACGCCCATGCCGTCGTCGGCCGGGATACGGTGAAAGCCGTAGATCTCGCTAACGCCGTTGAGATGGCGCACCTGCTTTCGCAGACGCTCGACATGCCTCAACGGCCCGACGCCACCGCGATCGCCGACTATCCGGTAACGCGCTGTTTTCCAATATCAATGATGCCGACGTGACCATCAGAGAAAGGCCACGATCATGACCCGATACACAGAAAAAAACGAACGGAAGCGGCACGACAACGCGATCAGCGTCTGGGACAATGAAGGCGGTGCATCAGGCGACGAACAATATGGCCGCCGCATCGAAGCCGACCGTTCCTGGACCGTCCACAATGTCTTCACCGGCATGCCAGCCAGCCGTGAAGGGCAGGAGATGATCGGTCTTAGCCGCTCGGTCGCAACCGACGGCATGCTTTCACTCAATCGGCGCAATGATGCGCGACGCAAAGAGCATGCGGACGCACTGTTGCGTGCGCCGCTGCTGTTTGTAACTGCGGGGGCAGATCAACGATGACTCTTGAATTCCTGAACCCCAGCCGCAGCTTCGACGAAGTGCGCAACGCAATTCGCTTTATCGGTCACGATGGCATGTTCGAAGTGCCGTTCTTTGTCGAGGTAGAGGCGCTCGCCAGGTGCTCCGGCAGATTGCGCAGCATGGAGCTGTCGGAAGAGATGTATCTCTCGACCTTCGATGCAGCGCGCAGTTCGATCCACGATGTCGCCCGCGAGGCCTATACCCATCGCCGCCAAACCTCCTATACGCTGACCGCTGCCGATTTCCGGTAGAGGGCCACCGCTGGATCCTGATCCGCTACGGGTACGAGATCACATTGACCTGCCAGCAGCCGACGGCTTTGGTGTGTCTGCTGTCGGTCCACGAGGATCGCGTGGCCGACATACGGATGGGGTGCTGGCGACGACGTTGTCACGTCACCCGATCTGCCTATATCGACCTCTCACGATGTGTTCGTCAGCCACTGCCGGCGGCTGGTTGCGCGGGCTGGCGACCTGACCATGTGGGGCGACGCAACAATCCGGGACAGCGGACAACTGGACAGGATGCTGCTTGGCGCGCGCGAACTCGCGGTGTGGGACCTGCCGGATGATTGCCTCGTCTACCTCATGGGCAGCCGCTATTGCGAAACCGATCGGCTCAGCCAGATCGCATGGGACCTCTTTGGTGCGACCCCTCCGGGGTGGGGTCGCGTGCAAGCGATCTGCGACTTCGCGCACAACCACATCTGCTTCGACTACCTGCAGGCTCGATCTACGCGGACGGCTTTCAAGACATTCAGTGAGCGGGTTGGCGTCTGTCGCGATTTTGCGCATCTGGCAGTAACCTTCTGCCGATGCCTCAACATCCCGGCGCGCTACGTTAACGGTCATCTCGGCGACATTGGTGTGCCGGTCGTGGACCCGATGGGTTTCAGCGCTTGGATCGAAGTGTTCCTGGGTGGCGAATGGCACACCTTCGATCCGCGCAACAACGTCCCCCGGATCGGCAGGATCGTAGTGGCACGCGTCCGCGACGCAGCCGACATACCGCTCGTCAATTCCTTCGGACCACACGTCCTGAAGGGGTTTAGGGTATGGACCTACGAGATCGCATCAGCAAGCTGATGCTGTCGATGTGCATGTTCCCAAACTCGGTAAGATCCCGACCGAGTCCAGGCTATCAATGAGCGCTTTAGCGCTCCCCTATTGAATTTCGTTAGGGCGCTGACATCAGGGGCACAGCTGCCATTCACAGCCGCACAAGTGGCTACTGCAAAGGATCAAGGCGACTAGGAAGTGTGGACAGTTATCTGAGCCATAGGACTGTTGCTGCGAGGGTGACGACGGCGAGATAGTGCCTTGAGGTTTTCTCGAAGCGTGTTGCGACGCGGCGGAATTGCTTGAGCTTTGAGAAGCAGCACTCGACCAGATGGCGCTACGCATAGAGATGCTTGTCGAGGGGATATTTTCTGGCCCGTGAGGGATTGTTCGGGATAACCGCGACAGCCCCTTTGTCGGCGATAGCCTTGCGCAGACGGTCGCTGTCGTAGGCTGCATCGGCCAGTACGACTTCGGCTGGCAAGCTTTCGATCAGGGCATCGGCCTGTGGGGCGTCTCCTTTCTGGCCTGCCGTGAGCGAGAAGCGGACCGGGCACCCCAGCCCGCGCACGGCCATGTGGATCTTCGTGCTCAGGCCGCCGCGAGAACGGCCAAGGGCCTGATCTTCAGCCCCCTTTTTGCGCCCGGGGCATGCTGGTGGGCACGGATGATGGTGGAATCGACGATCAGATATTCAAAGTCCGGATCGTCGGACATCGCCGCGAAGATGCGCCACCAGACGCCTTTGTGGCTCCAGCGACTGAAGCGGCGGAAAACGCTGTTCCAGTCGCCGAACACCTCGGGCAGGTCACGCCAGGGCGAACCTGTCCGCACGATCCACAGCACCGCTTCAACGAACATGCGGTTGTCACGGCCCGACGAACCGCGTGTGCGCGCATCGCCAATAATGTGTTGCGACATCCGCTCCCACTGATCGTCGCGAAGAATCAGACGGTCCAGAACTCCCATGACTGCCTCCAAAAGACAGCCTTGAATCTGGTTTGCACTCTCTTGGGAATCCCAAGAGTCCACACGGCCTAATCGACGGTAAGCGATTCGAACTTTTTTACCGCCAAACGCCGCCTTTTCTACGCATTCCGATATACAGGCTATCCTCTCTTCCCTTTTACAGGCGTAGTTTCGGCGGCTGGGGCTTATTGTGGAGGGTAATCGGCGGTATTTGGCGCGCCCGAAAGGATTCGAACCTCTGACCCCCAGATTCGTAGTCTGGTGCTCTATCCAGCTGAGCTACGGGCGCGCATCAGGTCGCCTGGGCAACCTAGCGACTGGCTTTAAGAACCGGCCGCG
>Ga0265293_10007160_pt1 | contig 17378 bp, 14 predicted proteins | sample Munlanlewell138R_FD_192505 | JGI IMG/M metagenome (GOLD analysis project Ga0265293, IMG submission 192505) | Leachate microbial communities from a municipal landfill in Southern Ontario, Canada - Leachate well 138R | ecosystem: Engineered > Solid waste > Landfill > Unclassified | place: Canada...
CGCCTCCGCCCTTTAAAATAGCGGTCAAAACGCCCAAATCCATCGTGTTAACGGGAAAACCGGCGATGTTTAGGGCAGTTAGGGGTTTCCCCCCCATGGCATAAACATCGCTTAAAGCATTGGTAGCGGCAATCTGCCCAAAAAGATAGGGGTCGTCCACTATGGGGGTAAAAAAATCTACGGTTTGCACCAAGGCCAGCTCCTCTGTCAACTGATAAACTCCGGCATCGTCCATAGTGGAACCGCTAACCAACAGACGGGGATCTGTAATAGTTTCCAAATCCTTTAATACTTCTCTAAGGGTCCCCGGACCCAATTTAGCTGCTCACCCGGCAGCTTTTGCATACTTAGTCAAACGACATTCCATTTTTGCATACCTCCTAGCTGCTTAAAAAAACCTTATAGGCTTTGTAGCACATATATAAATCGGCTTTACTGGCAATTTCAAAGGGGGAATGAACGCTTAACAGAGAAGGGCCACAATCTAAAACATCCATCCCAGTCCTTGCCAAGTATTGGGCAATGGTGCCTCCGCCACCTTGATCCACCTTGCCTAACTCACCGGTTTGCCAAATTATCTGATTTTCATTAAATAGATTTCTTATTTCGGCCACTGTTTCAGCATGGGCATCACTGGTGTCATACTTACCCCCGTGGCCTGTGTACTTTATAATTACCACCCCATGACCCAAAAGGGGTGCATTGTATTTATCTAAGACACCCGCCCAACTGGGATCTTCAGCGGCCACGGCATCCGCAGATAAGGCTGTGGTTCGATCAAAGATTTGCCAAAGACCCCGGGGAATTTTTTCAGCGGCTAAGGTAGCCAACCAGGCTATTGCATCTTCTAAAAAGCGGGACTGGGCTCCCGTATTACCTGTACTGCCTATTTCCTCTTTATCAACAAAATAGGCAACTGCTGTATGCAAAGGGTCCTTTAATTCCCGAATGGCCTTAAAAGCGGCATAGGAAGCCCCTCTGTCATCTTGTCCGTAACCGCCTACCAGGCTCTCATCAAAACCAACGTCCCTTGCCGGACCGGCAGGCACTAAGGTAAGTTCCGCGCTGATCAGATCCTCCTCCACCAAACCGTATTGCCGGTGTAAATGATTGAGGACCGCCAGCTTAATTTTATCCTGCACCTGCTCATCATCATAGGGCAGGCTTCCGGTTAACACATTGAGATCCTCGCCGCCTATGGCCTCATGCATTTTTTTTTGCAATTGGGTTTTAGCCAAGTGGGGCAGCAAATCGGTTACAGTAAACACCGGCTGGGCCTCATCCTCCCCGATGGCTAATTTAATTTTTTCCCCGTTCCCTTTAATCACTACTCCGTGGAGGGCCAAGGGTATAGCGGGCCACTGATACTTTTTGATGCCGCCGTAATAATGTGTTTTGAATAAAGCCAGCCCCCGGGATTCGTAAAGGGGCTGCGGTTTAACATCCAAGCGGGGAGAATCCAGATGAGCTCCTACTAAACGAAGCCCTTCCCGAAGGGGCTTTTTCCCCATCACTCCCAAAAGCAAAACCTTTTCCCGATGAAGCACATAGAAGGCTTGACCGGGGTTAATATCGGTCAGAAGCCTTAAATCCCTAAACCCTGCCTGTCGGGCCTCCTCTAATAATATTTCGACCGCCAGCCTTTCCGTTTTGGCCCGAGACAAAAAATCCTTATATTTTTCTCCAAAATCCGCTGTCTGCTCTTTTTCTTCAGTACCAAACTTTTCCCAAAGGGTCTTTTTTTTATATATTAGTTTTTCTTCCAGAATTTGCCCGGGGGATTTATCTTTTTCCATTTTACTACTCCTCCCTTTATTTCGCAATTATTTATTTGTTAATTGCCGGAACTGACTAGATTCCGGCAATCAAGCTGCCCACCAAAACCCCATAAAGCTCCAGCAAACGGGGATAAAAATAGGAGTTTTTCAAGACAAAAACTAAGGCTTCTTTTCCTTCCGTCGGTGAAGTTAACAGCCAAGGGGCTGTTAAGCCAATAATAAGAATAAGTAATGCCGACACCGTAAAAAAACCCAGGACCATCCCTAGCAACCGATTAAAAAGACCGATAAATGTCCCCCCCAGTAATAAATCAAAAATCCTCACCACCAGCCGCAGCAGAATTCCTCCTACAAACAGCAGGGCAATGAAGGCCAAGGCGGTTAAAATCATTAAGGCCACTTGATGGGCCATTTCTTGGGCGACAGCCACCACGGAAGCGGAACCGCTGGCCGCCAACTCGGGTACAGCTTCCATTAGCTTAAATTTGATAATGGGCGGCAGACTCAACTTGTCCAATAGTTCAGGTAGTTTTTGAGCAGTGATTCTGCCCATCTCCGCTTCTGACAGCAAATTAGCGACCGGCAGGGAACCTTCCAGTTTTTCTGCCAGCCAGGGCAAAGCACCCAGACTCGGTCCTGCCCAATTGGCAAAGGGAGCAGCAAAATACCAGGCCCCCAGAAAAATTAAAAGCTTGCCGATAACACCGGCTATCAAAGCAATTGCTCCCCTGATATAACTTACCCAAAGAGTAATTAAAATAATTATAAGCAAAATTAAATCAAAGTAATTCATAAGGCACTCTACTTCCTTTTTACAGTTAAATCTATTTTCTCCCTTTTGCCGCTAATACCTCTTTTAAAAGGGTAAACAGCGCCATAAAGATAGCAACAGAGCGGCGATGCCTCCGGCCATTAAGGGGCCAACAGGAATCCCCCCGAAAAAAATAATTCCGGTCAGGGACCCTACCACAATGCCCACCATCAAGGTGGGTTCGAATTGCAAAAGGTCCAGCCCTCTGCCGTTCATATGGGTTGCTAATGCACCGCTTATAATAGCAATTATACCTGAAAAGCTGATAAAACTCTTAAAAATTTCTTTGCTTTGGATTTTACCCGTGGCAAAAGGGGTCAACACGGAAAGCATTAAAAAAAGCAGACCGATTTCCAAACCCCTTCTTTCGATTATGGGTAAGTAATGCTCCAGCCTGGCGAATTTAATGATCAGTAAAATCCCCGCCGCCATGGCAACAATATTTGACCTGCCCAACATTCCTATTAGCATGATTCCTAGCAAAATAGCGGTAGCGGCCATGAAATCACATCCTTTTGTATTGACAGTGGGTTTAGTGGTGGTTTAGTAGTGGTCTAGCAATGGGTTAACGTTGTCTAACATTGTCTAATGTGGTCTAACGTGGTCAAGCCGATTGCCAAGCGATGGTCAAGCAGTGGTCTAGCAGTGGCAATCACCCAACAAAGGTCTCCTCCCCCAAAAGCTTTAAGTCTTTTACTAGCATATGCAGGGAAAAGCCCGCTCAGTAAATTTTTACCGGTTTATTTTTTGACTGTATGGGTAAGCCTAAACATACAGGGAGCATGGACTGCCGGCCTCCGGTTCCCTTTTAAATAGAAACCGCCTATGATAGGCGGTTTCTATTTTTATCCCGAACTTGACTTTTTTAAGCATTAGTCTTACGATGGAAAAAATTATTCTTACTACCCATAGGAGGTGGGCCCATGGAACAACAAAAAAAGATGGAAACTAATTTGAAAGTTTTAGATATGACCTGTGCCGCCTGTTCAGCCAGAGTGGAACAGGGTTTGAAGAAGCTGCCCGGTGTTTTGGATGCCAATCTGAACTTGGCAACGGAAAAGGCCCATATTCGCTTTGAGCCGGCAGCAATCAGCGAACAAGATTTAATTGAAGCCATTGAAGACATCGGCTACCGGGTTTCTTTGGATAAAACAGAACTGAAAGTGAAAGGCATGACCTGCGCCGCTTGCTCCGCCAGAGTGGAAAGAAAGCTCAACTCTACAGCGGGGATTTATAAGGCGGCAGTCAACTTGACAACGGAAAAAGCCACTATTCAATATAACCCCCTGCAGTTAAGCGTTAAAGACCTGATTAAGGCAATCACCGAGGCAGGCTATGAGGCGGAAGAAGATAGTGACAGCACCCGGGACCAAAACGCTTTAGAGCAGGAGCTGGCAAGCAAAAGACAGAAAAATGTCTTTCTTTTATCTGCCGTCTTCGCCTCACCCCTTTTGCTGGGCATGATTTTTGAGATGTTAGGTTTTGCCTGGAGCCATTTTTTAATGAATCCCTATTTGCAGTTTTTACTGGCGACTCCCGTGCAAATAGTGGGTGGGCGACAATTCTATAAAGGCTCCTACCATGCCCTCAAGGCTAAAAGTGCCAATATGGATGTTTTGGTAGCTTTGGGCACTACCGCGGCCTATGGTTACAGCTTATACCACACCTTTGTTACCACGGGAGCACTTTACTACGAAGCCTCAGCGGTTGTAATTACCCTAGTCCTTTTGGGCAAAATGCTGGAAGCCAATGCCAAGGGGAAAACATCCGAGGCTATCAAATCCTTAATGGGACTGAGGGCCAACACTGCTTTGGTTGAAAGAAACGGCAAGGAAGAAATCATTTCCATTGATGATGTTTTGGTAGGGGATATTATTATTGTTAAGCCCGGGGAAAAACTGCCTGTTGACGGCACAATCACCGAGGGCAATACAACCATTGATGAAGCAATGCTGACAGGGGAGAGCATTCCCGTGGAGAAAACTGTCGGTGATCCGGTTGTCGGTGCCACTATCAATAAATTCGGTGCCTTTAAATATCAGGCTACAAAAGTAGGCAAGGACACCACTTTAAATCAAATTATCCGCATCGTGGAAGAAGCACAAGGCTCTAAAGCCCCCATCCAAAGAATGGCAGACCTGATTTCCGCCTATTTCGTTCCGGCCGTGTTAGGAGTGGCTGCCATTACCTTTTTGGGCTGGTTTTTTTGGGGGGAACCGGGGAACACCGCAACAGCAGTCCGAAACATGGTGGCTGTTTTAGTAATAGCCTGTCCCTGTGCCTTGGGTTTGGCTACTCCTACCTCCATCATGGTAGGCACGGGTCAGGGAGCTAAAAAGGGAATCCTGATCAAAGGAGGAGAACATCTAGAAAAGGCCCACAGTATTAATAGCGTACTGTTAGATAAAACGGGAACCATCACCAAGGGTGAACCGGAGGTAACGGATATTTTACCTGTACGGGAGCTGGAACCTTTAGAACTGCTTAAACTGGCGGCCATGGTGGAGAAACCCTCGGAGCATCCCTTGGCCCAAGCAATCGTTAAGAGAGCCCGGAGGGAAAATTTAGAACTGGGTGATGTAAAGAACTTCCAAGCTCTGCCTGGCTTTGGGGTAGAAGCTTTCTATGGAGGAAAGGAAGTCCTGCTGGGCAATTGGAAGCTACTGGAGCAAAAGGGCGTTTCTTTTGCCGCCGGAAATTCTTTTAAGGAACGCTTGGAAGAAGAAGGCAAAACCGCCATGCTACTAGCCATTGATCACCAACTTGTGGGGGTTCTGGCTGTGGCGGACGGCATTAAAGACACTTCCCCGGAAGGAATTGCTAAGCTGCAGGAAATGGGCATCGAGGTCTATATGATCACCGGCGACAATCAAAAAACAGCGGAAGCAATCGGGGGGCAAGTGGGCATCAGTCAGGTTTTAGCGGAGGTTTTACCCCAGCATAAGGCAGCTGAGGTCGAGAAGCTAAAGGCAGCCGGAAAGGTAGTAGCAATGGTTGGTGACGGCATTAACGATGCGCCTGCCTTAGTTGCAGCGGATATAGGCATTGCCATCGGCACGGGCACTGATGTAGCCATGGAGGCCGCGGATATTACCCTGATGAGAGGAGATTTAAGGGGGGTGGCTGCCAGTATTGCTCTAAGCCGAGCAACCATGCGCAATGTCAAGCAAAATCTTTTTTGGGCCTTTATTTATAACACCCTAGGTATACCTTTGGCCGCTTTGGGTTTTTTATCACCCATTTTGGCAGGGGCCGCAATGGCCTTAAGTTCTGTTTCGGTAGTTTCCAACGCTTTGCGGCTAAAGGGATTCGACCCCTATAAAATCTACAACTAAAGATTTATTTACAAGCAGGATAAGTAAAATTTATGGAGAAATAGTTTATCATTGCGGAATAACTATAAGGAGGGGAAAGAAATGGCTCAAAATAACGAAACCCCATTACTGCAAACTTACTGGCTGCCGGAAAATCAAAACGAGGAATCCTCTGCCTTTATACTTGCCTGGCTATTGTTCGGAACTGTTTTTTTGTTTATCCTTCTGCTTACTGCTAGTTTTAGCTAACCCCTATCGGGGTTTATTTTTTTGCCGGTTGTGGGGGTTTTTCAAACTCCCTTAGATTCTGCTTAAAATTATTTACAAAATATAATAATCTTTACAACAAAGCTATTGTATATTTAAGATCTTAGGGCTAAAATAGAGATTGTTAATAAACTCTCTTTTTCAATTTAACAAAAATTAGGAAGGCAGCCTATGCTTTTGCTTTTTACTCTTAGAACCGGATTTATTCTAATGTGGTAAAACTCCCCGGTATAAAAAATTGTTGTTTCAGGTTTTTTTGCCAACAATAGAGAGTGAGGGGACTTTGCCCTTCCTATCAAGGAGGTGAACAGGTATGAAAGTTTATGTTGATCAGGATACTTGTATCTCTTGTGGTGTATGCATTGATATTGCTCCGGATGTATTCCATGAGGATGATGATGGACTAACTGAAGCGATTGAAGGCGAAATTCCAGCCGATCAAGAAGAATTAGTTCGGGAAGCAATGGATTCCTGCCCCACTGAATCCATTATAGAAAAATAAGCATTAAAAAAACCCCAACAGGGGTTTTTTTAATGCTTATTAGGGTATTCAAAAATTCTTTTTTCCCAGGTCCTGATGAAAATTTTATCTTTACCGCTAGAAACAAGATATTCCGGTAGCATAGGTGTTTTGCCATAGCCATGGGGGGCGTTGATAATATATGAGGGAACAGCCAACCCGGAGGTATAGCCCCTCAAATGTTCCATAATTTCCAGCCCGTCATCAATGGAGGTAACAAAATGCTGCGTACCCACTACTTCCTTCGCATGAAAAATATAATATGGTCTGACTCTGGCCTTTAAAAGCTCATGGTTAAGCTTTTTCATTATATGCTTGTCGTTATTAATTCCCTTTAGTAAGACTGCTTGATTACCCAGCACTACCCCGGCCTTGATTAAACGGTTTAAGGCCTCCACACCTTCCTCAGTTACTTCCTGAGGGTGATTATATTGGGTGTTAAGGTAAATAGGAGGATGCTGTTCTAAAACTTGGCACAGCCTGGGAGTAATTCTTTGGGGCAAAGTTACCGGAACTCTGGTGCCCAACCTTTTAATTTCCACGTGAGGAATTTTATCCAGTTCACTTAAAAGCCAGTCCAGTTTTTCATCAGAGAGCATTAAAGCGTCCCCGCCGGTTAGCAATACATCCCTGATTTCCTGATGCTCCTTGATATAATTTATAGCTTCCCTTAGATCACCTACCCCGCTATGATGATCTGTTTCCCCGATATTTCGGCGTCTTTGGCAATGCCTGCAGTACATGGCACAGGCATTAGTCACATTGATAATAAGCCGATCCGGATAACGCCTGGTAATCCTGGGGGCCGGATTAGTAAACTCCTCTCCCATGGGATCCTCCTCCCCGGAACCGGGAACCATTTCCGCCCTTTGGGGAATAGACTGCAAGCGAATGGGATCCTTGGGATTCCCCGGCTCAATCAAACTGAGAAAGTAGGGAGAAATGGCCCAGCGAAAATATTTTCCCACCTGGTTAACCTCTTCAACTTCCCGGTCCGTCAGCTCAATTATCTGCTGCAAAATCTCTGTCTTGTTAATCCTATTGCGCATTTGCCACTTATAATCCCGCCAGTCTTCATCGGTTCCCCCCAGATAGTGCAGTATCCTTGCCCTTTGTGCGGCAATTCGTTCCCCCAGTTCCCTGCCGCTGGGAATATTAGGTCTGGCCTCAAGGTAATCCTTAATTCGACTTCCCAGCTCCAAGGATCTTTTAATAGAAATTTCCCTTTTTTCTTCCTTGGTAAAGACGGGTTTTTTCCCTTTTAGCTGTTCCTTGGCAATAGTCACCCCCACAGTAAACTCTTTGGTTGCCATTGACATGACCCCCCTTTCTACTTATTTTAAAAAACAAAGACCCTGGCCGGAAAGCAGGGTCTTATAAATAGCATACCTAAAATAGGCTTGGTAAGCTCCTACTTTCTACGCTTACGAGGTTAGCTGCCGGATTCGGGCAGAAAGCTAACCCTACTCTTGTCGCCAAGAGATTCACCCCTAAAACACTGGTTCCCCCGCTTCTTATCCCTGGATAAGAATTCAGCGCAGCCTATAGTTTTTATGTGGCTAAAATTTTACCACATTTCTCGCCAAAAGTAAAGGGTTTACCATTATTTACAATATAAAAAAGGCCCAAGGGCCTCTTTTAATAATTTTGGGCGTGAATTTGAAAGTAGGCTTGAGGATGGGCACAGACGGGACAAACCTTCAATGCCTCCACCCCTTCGTGGATATGCCCGCAATTACGACAGTACCAGCGGACAGGTTCATCCTTTTTAAAGGCCTTCCCTTCTTCTAAATTCTGCAACAGCTTCAAATATCTCTTTTCGTGTTCGGCTTCTACCAGGGCCACTTTTTCAAAGAAAAAGGCGATTTCCTGAAAGCCTTCTTCCCTGGCATCGATGGCAAAGTTCTTATACATTTCCGTCCACTCGTAATTTTCCCCTTCTGCCGCAGCTTTTAAATTTTCTGCCGTATTACCAATTCCATTTAAAAACTTGAAGGCCCTTTTGGCATGCTCTTTTTCTTGCTCTGCAGTTTCTAAAAAAATTGCAGCTATTTGCTCATAGCCTTCCTTCTTGGCCACAGATGCAAAGTAGGTATACTTATTTCTGGCTTGGGATTCCCCTGAAAAGGCTTCCCAGAGGTTTGCTTCTGTTTTTGTTCCTGCTAGTTTCATAATAATCCTCCTTTGATAATTATTCTTAATAATGCTAGTTATAACTTCGTTAAAAATATTTCATTTCCTGCAAAATTTCATACTTTCAAAAATTTTTTGCAAGAAATCTTTCTTTTCAACATAGGCTTTAGTAGGGAAGGACACCCTCCGGTGTTCACTGGCAGGAGGCCGGTGGTTCCCGATAGCTAAAATTATTAATGTTGAGAGGTGGTAAAAGGTGAGTTCTCTAATTGTCCGACCTGTGGAAACCCCTAGGGATTGGAGCAATTTTGCCAAATTTAAAAACAGCATCTATTTGGACTCTTTAAATAATAGAAGCCAAACTCGGGAGGATATGAAAAAGCTGCAAGCCTTCAGTAAAAAACATGCAAACAATCAAGCAACACTTTTTTTAGCGGAGAAAAAGGGGCAAATACTTGGAAGAATAGCCGCCCTATATGATGAGCAACATAACTCGAAGGAAGAAGGTTTTTTTGGTTTTTTTGAATCCGTTGAGGAGCCAATGGTAGCAGAGGCTTTGCTTCAAAAGGCGGCGGAAGAATTGTTTGGCTGGGGAAAAAAACAAATGTTGGGGCCCATTTCCCCCAGCACCAATGATAGGGTGGGAATTATCACCGCGGGTTTTGATGTTCTACCCCACCCTAGTTTAAATTATAATCCCCCCTATTACCAAAAATTATTGGAACAAGCGGGCTTGACTAAATCAATGGAGCTATTATCCTACCTTTGGACAAAAGATGCCGCCCCCCCCAAGCATTTTAGTTCTCTGATAATGTCTGCAATAAAAAAGCACGAGGTATCCCTTTACTACCCTGCCAAATACTCCCCTAAAAAGGAAGCACCGGGCCTTTTGCAGCTATACAACCAAAGTTTGAATCAAAATTGGGGATATGTTCCCTTAACCCTTGAGGAAGCAGAAGAAATTTTGTTTTCGTATAAACGTTCCGGCATAGCGGATTTTTTGTTTTACCTGGTGATAGACGGGGAATTCGCCGGTTTAGTCATCATTCAGCCTAATCTCCATCGCTATTTAACTGAAGAATCCACAAAGGTCAGAGTGGCTGTGATGGGTCTGAAACCAAAATTCAGGCAAAGGGGCTTAAGCAGTATTTTAATTCTCAAAACTATTGATTTTTTGCAAAGCCATAATTATGCCACCGCAGAGGTTTCTTTAATCATGGCGAACAATGATACGGTCAGAGGTTTGTTGGAAAAGACCCTCAATTACCCTATTTTACATCGCTACCAGGTCTATCAGTGTGAACTACCCGCTTGTGGGAGGTAGTGGTTGGGTGTGGCTAGTGTGGATTAATGTGGTCTAACGTTGTCTAACATTGCTTGCATGTGTTTGAGTAGAAAGTGGAAAGTAGAAAGTAGAAAAAACCTTTGATTGCATTCCTTTGATCGAAAGCAGTACATTCAAAGGTTTTGACAACTATTAGACCACATTAGACAATGCTTGACCATGTTAGACAAAGGCCTTTTTCTACTTTCTACTTTCCACTGACCCCAAAGAAATACCCTAAAGAAACACCCCAAATCCCCACGCTTTCAACCTCAAAAAAGCCGAGGCTTAGCCCCGGCTTTTTTTTATACTTTTTCAATTTTAACCGCACTCACCTTATATTCAGCTGTGTTGCTGACCGGATCATAGGCCGAGTTTGTCAGTTCGTTCACCGGGGATTCCCAGTAATGAAAGGTCATAAACATAACCCCCGGAGCAACCTTATCGGTAATAGTTACTTTGGTAATTATTGAGCCCCGGCGGGAGGTCACCCTGATTTGGTCCTCCTCTTTAACTCCCAAGGCCTCTGCCTCTCTGGGGTTTATTTCCGCCAATTCATAGGGGCGCAGCCGATCCAGGTTAGCAGAATATCTGGTGCTTACATTATACTGATACAACATTCTGCCCGTGGTCATTAAAATTGGGTATTCCTCATTAGTTAATTCCGCCGCTTCTTCATATTCTATGCCACTCATTAAGCCCTTACCCCTAGGGAAAACCCCTGCATGGAGGAATTTGGTTCCCGGGTGAGTTTCTGTGGGGCAAGGCCACTGAATACCGTCTTTCTCAATTCGGGGGTAGGTAATACCCGCATAAATAGGCGTTAGCTTCCGCACTTCCTGAAAGATTTCTTCCACATTACTATAATTCATTTCATAACCCAGACGCTTAGACAAGTCGCAGATAATTTCCCAGTCGGCTCTAGCCTGCCCTAGGGGCTCAATGGCCTGACGAACTCTTTGTACCCTTCTCTCCGTGTTGGTGAAGGTGCCGCTTTTCTCCGCATAGGAAGCCGCGGGTAAAAACACATCCGCATACTGGGCTGTCTGTGTCATGAAAAGATCCTGTACCACTAAAAACTCCAAATTTTCCATAGCCTTACGCACATGGTTGGCATCCGGATCGGTCAGCACCGGATCCTCACCCATAACGTACATGGCCTTTAATTTGCCATAAACAGCCATATCAATCATTTCAGGAATAGTCAGACCCATTCCCGGGTTGAGTTCAACCCCCCAAGCCTGTTCAAAGGCCTCTATTTCCTTAGGCTGGCCTGCTGAACGATAACCGGGGAAAACATTGGGCAAGGCTCCCATATCACAGGCGCCCTGAACATTGTTCTGCCCCCTGATGGGGTTAACTCCCGCACTTTCAAAGCCCACGTGGCCTGTGACCATAGCCAAATTAGCTAGGTTCATAACATTGGCAGTGCCGGTGGTATGCTCTGTAATACCTAAGGTGTAATAAATGCCGGCCTTCCTTGTTTTGGCATAAATCTCTGCCCCCTCGATAATCAGCTCCTCGGGAATCCCGGTCAGTGCTGCGGCTCGATGGGGCGGATAGTTTTTGACAACCTCCCAAAGCTCATCATAGCCCTCGCATCTTGACTCAATATATTCTCGATCCTCCCAGCCATTGGAGATAATCACATTCATCATACCATTGATTAAGGCGTTGTCGGTGCCGGGAATAATCTGCATCCAAACATCCGCCATTTCCGCCAGCTCAGTTTTTCTGGGATCCACCACTACAAGCTTGGCACCATTTCTTTTGGCCCGCTTCATTTTACTGCCGATAATGGGGTGGGCCTCCGGCGCATTGGAACCAATAATGAATAAAGCATCATTAAATTCAATTTCGCTGATAGAGTTTGTCATTGCACCGCTTCCAAAGGTAATAGCCAGACCGGCTACCGTGGGAGCGTGTCAGGTACGGGCGCAGTGGTCAACATTATTGGTGCCGATGACTGCCCGCATGAACTTTTGCATAATAAAATTTTCTTCATTGGTTGCTCTGGCAGAGCTTAAGGCGGCTAAGGCATCCCCACCGTCCCGCTCTTGAATCTCCTTAAATTTTGAAGCCACCAAACTAAGGGCCTCATCCCAGGAGGCTTCAACGAATCTGCCTCCTTTTTTAATTAAAGGAGTGGTAATACGTTCGGAACTATAAATTAAATCCGTATGGAAACGCCCTTTAACACAGAGAGAGCGATTATTGACAATTCCATCGGGATTGCCGGTGGTTACCCCAACTATTTTGCCGTCCCGGACGTTTAAATCAAAGGTACAACCGGTGCCGCAGAAAGGACAGGTGGTTCTCACCTTTTCAACCTGCCAGGGCCTGGTACCCTCAAACTGTTTGTTAGTTAAGGCCCCTGTAGGGCACATCTCCACACATTGACCGCAAAAGCGGCAGTTATCCAAATTGAGCTCTAAATTAAAGGCCGTATCCACAATGGTTTCAAAACCTCTGCCCACGAAATCATAGGCATTAGTACCCTGGATTTCTGCACAAACTCTGACACATTTGCCGCAGAGAATACATTTATCAAAATCTCTTTCAATTAAGTGGTTACCGGTATCCTTTGGCAGGCTCCGCTTCTCCCCTATAAAAGAAGTTTCTTTCACTCCATAGCGGTAGCAATAGTCCTGCAACCGGCAATTCCCAGTTTTCTCACAAGTCAGACAATCTAAGGGGTGGTTTGCCAACAGCAGATCTAAAATCACCCTTCTTGCCTCTGCAATTTCAGGAGTTTCTGTTAAAACCACCATGTTCTCGGCTACAGGGGTTGTACACGAGGTGGTTAGGCCTCGGAAACCTTCTATAGAAACCAGGCACATACGGCAAGCACCCACAGTGGTCAAAAGAGGATCGTAGCATAAATTAGGAATATGAATGCCGATCTGTTTAGCCGCCTCCAATACCGTTGTCCCCTCCGGCACCGATAGGGAGCGCCCGTCAATTGTTAAGTTAACCATCCTTTCTCCTCCCTCTAAGTTCACATCTTTTGCTAGCTGATAAAAATAAAAATACCAATACCAGCTTATATAAATGGCTGCCAAATGTCAACAAGTCCCGAGGTTAAAAACCTGTTAATCGCTGCCATTATGCTTGGCTGCTTCGGGCCCCCTCTGCAAAGAAACGGTCCCCGTCCTAACAATTTCTATAATGCCATGTTCTTTTAAAACATCAAACAGGGCTTCTATTTTGTCACTTTCCCCCGTTAACTCCACCACCATAGTGCCCCTAGTCACATCCACAATCTTGGCTCGAAAAATATTGCAGATATCCACAATATCGCTTCTTTTTTCCGATGAAGCCCTGACCTTGATTAAGGCCAGTTCCCTGGCAATACTTTTTTCCTTAGTTAAATTGGTGACCTTAATTACATCTACCAGCTTGGCTATTTGGTTTTCTACTTGCTCTATTTCTTCAGGCTCGCATTCCACCACCAAGGTAATCCTGGTAATCCTTGGGTCCTCCGTAGGACCAGCAGCAATGCTGTCAATATTATATGCCCGGCGACTGATTAGACCGGAAATATGGGACAATACCTTTGGTCTGTTGACCACCAGCAAGGCCAGAATATGGTTCAAGACATTCCCTCCCTTAACTTCTTTATTTGTATTATAAATCAAGGAACAGGAATGTCAATTTAAACCGTCGGTTCTCTAAGAGGATTTGAAGGGCTTACTAACAGCTCCAGTCCTTCTGATAATGGTTTCAACCTCTACCTTTACAGGCAGTTCCGGAAAATGATCTCTCCAGTTTTCTGCAATTTGGTGCCAGTATTTTGGATCCTTTCGGTAAATTGACTGGCCGAAACCAAAGACATCGGCCTTTAAGGATTTTGCTTTCTCTACAGAGGCCATTACCTCTTTCTCTATTTCATGGGATATTTCTCGACCGATCTTCTCCAAAAAGGCGGTATCAACATCATAATCCCCCGGGCATAACTCCTCAATATGACCCTCCGTTTTAATTTTAAGTTCAATTTGAGGCTGACCTTTTTGCATCTTCATCGAAGTTTTGCTGGTGCTTCTCAGGATTCTGACACTACATTCAAAAACCGAATCCGTGTCTAATTGTAATGGGATAACAGTAACCTTGACATCCCCTTTTGCAAACAGATAACCCCTTGTTTCATGGTCATCAAAAAAGCCTGCCAGCTTGTCTCCCGAGAAAACCGCTGAACCATGAAGCCTAACACTTTGAGCCTCCTGGTTTTGTTGCCCTTGTTTTTCTTGTTCTCCGCTGGAAACAGGTTCCGGGGTTTCAAAAACCTCCAGTTTGCTGGCAATGACATCCCTCCCGGAACTTACCAGAGCATCCGCCACCTCCTTTAGGTCGGCAACAACCGCCTTGGATAACCGGAGGCTGGTCTCATCCGTTAGATCCTTTATTTCATCTGCCAGGCTGTCCTCCAATTCCCAGACGGAGGATAAGGTTTCGAAGGCACTTTTTTCAGAAATTAGAACATGGTTACGCAAGCGAAACTCTTTAAAACCAAAAAAGATGGGTAAAATATCTGTTAGTTTTTCCTTTTGAGCTGTTTCTTTGCCGATAATAACGCAGTGGGTGTGGGCATAGAACAAAATTCTTGGAGTACGGGAGCTAAGGTTATTAGCGGCTTCCTGAAGGGTGTTGCCCACGGAAGAAGTAATCCAGGTGGCGCTTTGTCCTCCGCCCCTGCCCCCTCCTTCCTCCCCGCTGGCGGCGGCCATGGCTTTTGGCAAGTAAACCTCTAAGGTGATTTGCCACTTACTGCCGTCTTCCGTTTCTATACGATCAATTCCAACCGCGGAAACAATAGCCAGGTTTTCCACCTCCACCTTGCTCCAACAACCGGACTGCAAAAGCAGTAAGATGCCCAATGGGATAAGCAATAGCTTCCTTGAGATCAAGTTTTTACCCCCTTTTTTCTTGCTAAAGCCGTCAATAATAATATTGTCGGCAAAATTAACTGAAAGACCAAGGAAAGACCGGTAATAACCTTTTCCAAAAACCAGACTACCTGTTCATCACTTTTAAAAATATACAAAGCCCCCGGTATCAAAAATAAAATCAAGGGCAACATCAAATACCAAGAATTTCGTTTCCAGGAGAAAGTTTCTTTCATGGTAATCAGGGCAATAAGCAAAAAAACGCTTGACTTAACTATCACTCCCGCAACCCAAAGGGCCATTACCAAACCCTCAACCCTATTCAGGACCATGCCCATACGGGCGTACCGGATTAAGACCAAGGTGGGAAAGGTTAATTTCGTGGCTAACTCCTGCCCCATTACTCCCACAACCAAGATGGCATCTATAGCCAAAGTGACACCCAAAAAAATGACCGCCACGGCACCTGCCTTAAACCCATCCCTAGGTTTTTTTAAACAGCAAACCAACCACAATAAGACAAACACTTCACCCCGGAAAGCAGCGGGCACAATAGATGCCTCCAGCAACTCAATGGGTTTGTGATCAAAGAAGGGTAGGAGGTTTAAAGGATCAACATCAGTTAAAGTAAAAACAAAGGTTAATGTGAGGGAAATAATTGCCAAGGGCAGCAAGAATTGATTCATCCTGGCAATAACCTCTAATCCCCCTACGGCAGCAAAAGCCGCTAATACCAACAGGGTAAAGATGAAGACAACCATAGGAGTCTCGGACATAAAGGCGGCACTTAAAAAACCCCCAAACTCCCTGGCAATAACCAGCAAAATGATAATTATGTATGCCAGATATAAAACACCTACCAGACGGAACAACCAATTGCCCAAAATGAGCTTTGTATATTGTCCAAAGGTCATTCTTTCAAAACGCAGGGCTAGCTTTGTGGTAATCCAAATTACTGCCAGGGCATAGACAGTAGCAATAATGGATAAGGAAATCCAGGCATCCTGCTTTACCGCCCCAATGGACATGGTAGGAGCAAACAACAAGGCCGTAGAACCAACTAAGGTGATTAATAAAAGAGACAGCTGCCCCCAGGAGATTTCAATTTGTCCATTTCTCACCGCTCCTCACCTCCCTCCCGGGAAGGCTTTTTCGGTTTTTGACCCCTTCTTTGCCTTTTGCTATTTTGTAAATCATAATAACCGGCCCTGTTGACAAGCATCCACCAAGGTGTTCTAATAAAAGCGTTTTTGAAATCACCCAACATCAAGGGAGCAAAGGGAGACAAATAAGGTATGCCAAAGGAGCGAAGGGATGAAAGGTGAATTAAAATGGCCATAATCCCCAGCATCACCCCGTAAAACCCCAGCCCCGCCGCTAAAAACATAATGGGGAAACGCAGAATCCGGATGGAAAACGCCGCCGGCTGGGAAGGGATAACAAAAGAAGCCAGGGCAGTTAGGGCTACCACTATCACCATCACGGGGGACACCAAACCTGCGGACACCGCTGCGTTGCCAATGACCAGGGCACCCACAATACTAGTGGCCTGGCCCACCGGCCTGGGCATCCTGACCCCCGCTTCCCGTAAAATCTCGAAGGTAGCTTCCATCATCAGCGCCTCAACAAAAGCGGGGAAAGGCACAGGCTCTCTGCCGGCTGCAATGGAAAGCAGCAGGTCTGTTGGCAAAAGCTCCTGGTGAAAGGTAACAATGGCTATATAAAATGAAGGCAAAAGTAAGGCTATATTAACAGCTACAAAACGAACAATTCTGGTAAAGCTGGCGTAAATATAACGGATATAAAAGTCCTCCGCAGCATGCAGAAACTGAGTGTAAACCACGGGCACCAATAAGGTAAAGGCAGCATTATCTATCATAATGGCCACCTTCCCCTCCAAAAGATTAGCTGCCACCCAATCCGGCCTATCTGAAACATCCAGCTGGGGGAAAGGAGACCAGGGGGAATCCTCCATATATTCCGCTAGATAATTACTGGCCAAAATACCGTCTAGATCAATTCCTAATAATCTATTCTTAACCTCTTCCACCAGTTTTTTATTAGTTACCGTCTCTAAATAAACAATGGCCACATCGGTTTTGCTTAATCTGCCCAGTTGGTACTTTTCAACTTTCAGTGACGGGGTTTTTAGCCTTCTTCTCAGTAAAGTGAGATTAACCCCCAAATCCTCAATAAAACCGTCCCTGGGACCCACTACCACAGGCTCTGTAACGGATTCGGAAATTGATCTTATTTCTAACTTTTTGATGCCTATGCCAATAGCGGAAGTAGACCCGTCCAGCAACAATAGGCCCTGGGCATCTAAAATAGCATCAAGGCCTTTTTCT
>Ga0265293_10007161_pt1 | contig 17377 bp, 13 predicted proteins | sample Munlanlewell138R_FD_192505 | JGI IMG/M metagenome (GOLD analysis project Ga0265293, IMG submission 192505) | Leachate microbial communities from a municipal landfill in Southern Ontario, Canada - Leachate well 138R | ecosystem: Engineered > Solid waste > Landfill > Unclassified | place: Canada...
GTTCACCCAGTTCGTCCCGGGACACGTGCACCTGCACCACGTGGGACAACTGGTCAAAAAAGAGGTGGAGAAACTGGGTTGTTTCGCGGCCGAGTTTAATACCATCGCGGTAGACGACGGCATCGCAATGGGACACGACGGCATGCTTTACTCCCTGCCGTCGCGCGACTTGATTGCCGATTCGGTAGAATACATGGTGAACGCGCATCAGGCCGACGCGCTGGTGTGCATCAGCAATTGCGATAAAATCACGCCCGGGATGCTGATGGCCGCGATGCGGCTGAACATCCCTACCATCTTCGTGTCGGGTGGGCCCATGGAGGCTGGCAAACTCGACGGCGAGCAGATCGACCTGATCGACGCGATGACCGAAGCAGCCGACGAATCGGTTTCCGACGAGCGGCTGGAACAACTGGAACAACTGGCTTGCCCTACCTGTGGCTCTTGCTCCGGCATGTTCACCGCCAACTCCATGAACTGCCTCAACGAGGCGATCGGCTTGGCACTGCCCGGGAATGGAACCATCTTGGCCACTCATGCCAACCGGCTGCAATTGTTCAGGGATGCTGCCAAGCAGATCGTGGAGAATGCTTACAAATACTACTTCGAGGGAGATGAGACCGTGCTGCCGCGTACGATTGCCAGCCGTGCCTCCTTCCTGAACGCCATGACACTCGATATCGCCATGGGGGGATCCACCAACACCATTCTGCACACGCTGGCTATCGCGCACGAAGGAGGGGTCGATTTTATCCTCGACGACATCGACGCGCTCTCGCGGAAGACACCCTGCATCTGCAAGGTGGCGCCCAATACCAAGGAGTACCATATACAGGACGTGAACCGTGCCGGCGGGATCATGGGAATCCTGAACGAACTGGCAAAGGCAGGGATGATTGATACCTCCGTGCACCGTGCCGACGGGCTTACCCTCGCGGAAGCCCTCGAGAAATATGATGTGACGAGCGATGAGACCCACCCCGAGGCTACCCGTATCTATTCGTCGGCCCCGGGTAACCGGTACAACATCGCGATGGGTTCGCAAGACGCCCGGTTCAAGGAACTGGATAGCGACCGCGAGAACGGGTGCATCCGGAGCGTGCCCCATGCTTACACCCAAGACGGTGGCTTGGCCATCCTCAAGGGGAATATTGCCGAGAACGGTTGCGTGGTGAAGACGGCCGGCGTGGACGAGAGCATCTGGAAATTCAGCGGCAAGGCCAAGGTATATCATTCGCAGGACGAAGCGTGCGAGGGAATCCTCAACAAAGAGGTACAAGCGGGCGACGTGGTGGTGATCGTTTACGAAGGCCCCAAGGGAGGGCCGGGCATGCAAGAGATGCTGTATCCTACCTCGTACATCAAGGCCCGTCACTTGGGCAAGGAGTGCGCGTTGATTACCGACGGGCGCTTTTCCGGCGGCACGTCGGGCCTGTCCATCGGCCATATCTCACCCGAGGCGGCCGCGGGAGGAAATATAGGATTGGTACGCGATGGCGATACCATCGATATCGATATCCCGGCACGGAGCATCAGCTTGCGGATTAGCGACGAAGAGCTCGGCAAGAGACGGGAAGAAGAACTGGCCAAGGGGGAAAAGGCATTCAAGCCGAAACCCCGCGCCCGGAAAGTGTCGAAAGCATTGAGGACGTATGCCGCGTTTGTCAGCTCGGCCGACTTGGGAGCGGTACGGCTCATTTGAAGCCCTTTTTTGGAATATAAAATCAACAGCTATAAAATAATCTGAAGGAAGTTCACGTTAATTATCGTTTTAGGTTCAACTAATTAATTATTTGAATTATGGAGAGAGACAAGCAAACTCAACCAATCATTGCCCCGGTAACGGAGACAGAGACCCTTTCGGGGAGCGAGATCCTGATTCGCGCGTTGGTCGCCGAAGGAGTGGACACCGTGTTCGGGTACCCGGGTGGTGCGATCATGCCCGTCTTCGACGCGTTGTATGATTACAAGGAGAGGATTAAACATATTTTGGTGCGCCACGAGCAGGGAGCCGTGCACGCGGCGCAGGGCTACGCGCGCGTATCCGAAAAAGTAGGAGTCGCACTCGTTACCTCCGGTCCGGGAGCTACCAACGCCATCACAGGCATCACCGATGCCATGATGGATAGCACGCCCATGGTGGTGATCTCGGGACAGGTCAACTCCAGCTTACTCGGTTCCGACGCTTTTCAAGAGGCCGACGTGATCGGGGTGACGCTACCCATTACCAAGTGGGCTTACCAAATCCGGCGGGTGGAAGACATCGCGTGGGCTGTTTCACGCGCCTTTTATATTGCCGCGAGCGGGCGCCCCGGGCCGGTAGTGCTAGATATTGCCAAGGACGCGCAAGTGAACAGTTGCGACTTCAACTACCAGCGAACCACTTTCTTGCGGAGTTACCAGCCGGTACCCGATGTGGAAAAAGACCGGGTAAAAATGGCGGCGGAGCTTATCAACAGCGCCAAGAAACCCTTTGCCCTCGTTGGCCAAGGAGTGATTTTGGGAAACGCGGAGGAGGAGCTGCAAGCCTTTCTCGAAAAAGGAGGTATCCCCTTTGGCTCCACCATATTGGGGCTATCGGCCATCCCTTCAGACCACCCCCTTAACCAAGGCATGCTGGGCATGCACGGTAACGTGGCGCCCAATATCAAGACCAACGAGTGCGACGTGCTGATCGCTATCGGGATGCGCTTCGATGACCGGGTCACGGGAGACCTCAAGACCTATGCCAAACAGGCCAAAGTGATCCATTTCGACATCGACATGGCGGAGCTTGATAAGAACGTGAAGACCACCGTGAAGGTGGCGGGAGATGCCAAGGTGTCCCTGCCCATGGTGACCGAGCTGTTGGAAGAGCGAGCACACCCCGAGTGGTTGGCCGGGTTTGAGACGTACGACCAAAAAGAGTATGATTGCATCATCAAGAACGAACTCTATCCCGAATCGGGCGAGATAAAGATGGGCGAAGTGGTGAACAAGGTGACCGAAGCCACGAATAACGAGGCGATCTGCGTGACCGACGTGGGACAGCACCAGATGATGGCCACCCGCTATTTCAAGTACAATCAATCGCGCAGCATGGTCACCTCTGGCGGGCTGGGCACGATGGGATTCGGCTTGCCGGCCGGTATCGGCGCCAAGTATGGCGCTCCCGATCGCACTGTCTGCATCTTCGTGGGAGACGGAGGATTGCAAATGACCATGCACGAGTTTGGTACTATCATGGATTACGGGATCGACGTGAAGATCATCTTGTTAAATAATAATTTCTTGGGAATGGTACGCCAATGGCAAGAATTGTTCTTCGACGAACGCTACTCGGAAACACGCCTGAAGAACCCCGACTTTATCAAGGTGGCGGATGCTTACGGCATCAAGGGCCGGAAAGTGACCGAACGCGAAGAACTGGGCGAGGCAATCGCCGAGATGCTCGGTCATAATGGATCTTACCTGCTGGAGGTGGTCGTGGAAACCAAAGGAATGGTGTACCCCATGGTTCCGTCCGGAGGATCTATTTCCAATATACTGCTCGGGAACGGGCACTCGCTATAATGAAAAATGAAGAATGAAAAATGAATAATTACCGATTCTTCAATTTTTAATTTTTAATTATTAGAAATATGAACGAGAACAAGACACTATATACGATCACTATTTTCTCGGAGAACACGGTGGGCGTGCTCAACCAGATCACCACTATCTTCACGCGACGACAGCTCAATATCGAGACATTGTCGGTATCGCCCTCGGCCATCGAAGGCATCCACAAGTTTACCATCACTACCTTTTCCGACGACGAAGAGGTGATGAAGAAGCTGGTGCGTCTTATCGACAAGCGGGTAGATATCCTGAAAGCTTATTACAACACCGATGAAGACCTGGTACACCAGGAGTTGGCCCTCTACAAGCTCTCGACGGAGAAGGTAATGGAACATGGCTCCATCGAGTACTTCGTTAGAAAATACAATGTGCGTGTCCTGGAGGTTTCTGTCGATTGCGTCGTCTTTTTAAAAGCCGGCCATTTCGTGGAAACACAAGGGCTCTTTGAAGAGTTGGCAAGCACCATCGGGGTGCTGCAATTCGTTCGCTCCGGGAGAATAGCCATCACCAAATCGAAAGTGGAACGGCTAAGCGACATGCTGGCAAAGCGGGAGGAACATAAAAAGAAAACAATCGAATTAAATACGATATCATCACTTTAATAGATAAAATAGAATGGCAAAAATGAATTTTGGCGGGGTAGAAGAGAACGTGGTTACCCGCGAAGAGTTTCCCTTGGAGAAAGCCAGGGAGGTGTTAAAAAACGAAACCATCGCCGTCATCGGCTACGGCGTACAAGGCCCGGGTCAATCGTTGAACCTGCGTGACAACGGGTTTAACGTGATCGTGGGACAGCGCAAGGAGAGCAAGACGTGGGACAAGGCAGTGGCCGACGGGTGGGTGCCGGGCGAAACGCTTTTCGAGATCGAGGAAGCATGCGAGCGGGGCACCATCATCCAGTACCTGCTGTCCGACGCGGCACAGATCGCCCTGTGGAACACCGTGAAGAAACACTTGACCGCCGGTAAGGCGCTCTATTTTTCGCATGGCTTCGGCATCACCTATAACGAACGCACGGGTATCGTCCCTCCCGCGGACGTCGATGTGATCTTGGTAGCCCCCAAAGGGTCGGGCACCAGCTTACGCAGGATGTTCTTGGAGGGCAGGGGGCTCAACTCCAGCTATGCCGTCTACCAGGACGCGACCGGCAAGGCGTACGATCGTGCTGTGGCACTCGGTATCGGCGTGGGATCGGGTTACCTGTTCGAGACCGACTTCAAGCGGGAGGTATATTCCGACCTCACCGGGGAGCGCGGCACGCTGATGGGAGCTATCCAAGGTATCCTGCAGGCGCAGTACGAGGTGCTTCGCGAGAACGGACACACTCCGTCGGAAGCGTTTAACGAGACGGTGGAAGAACTCACGCAGTCGCTCATGCCCCTCTTTGCCGAGAACGGGATGGACTGGATGTACGCCAACTGTTCCACCACCGCGCAGCGGGGAGCACTCGATTGGATGGGACCCTTCCATGATGCCACCAAGCCCGTTTTCGAGAAACTTTACAAGGAGGTAGCCAGCGGCAACGAAGCCCAACGTTCCATCGACAGCAACTCGCAACCCGACTACCGCGAGAAGTTGGAAAAGGAACTGAAAGCCCTCCGCGAGAGCGAGATGTGGCAAACCGGCGCCGTGGTAAGGAAGCTGCGCCCGGAGAATAACTAAAAACATTTTTCCCGTGCAGGTTTAAAGCCTGCATGGGAAAATAACTTGATAGAAAGGGGGGTACCGCAACGCGGCACCCCCCTTTTAAATCTCAAAGCCTTTTAAATTGAAAACATCGGAGCGATGGGTTTTTCAGGTATTTATTTTAATTGCCCGTACCCCATCCGAAAGTAGCGTAAGAAAAATTTTTGAGATAGCCTTGATTTAGGATTACTCCTCGTCTTTGGTGAGGTCGAGTTTCTCGTCGTCCTTTCCCCGGTCGAAGAACATTTTCTTGAGCGGGTTTTTACGCGCTTCGTCGTATGCTTGTCTATTCCTGAAGATATCGATTCCCATGTAGATGGCTTGGCGGAACGATTCGTCCGAGGCTTCGTTCTTCCCTGCGATGTCGTACGCGGTGCCGTGATCGGGCGAGGTGCGCACGATGGGTAATCCCGCGGTGAAGTTAACCCCCATGTCCATGGCAAGTGCCTTGAAGGGGATCAGTCCTTGGTCGTGGTACATGGCCAGGATGGCATCAAAATCTTTGAAGCGCCCCGTGCCGAAGAACCCGTCCGCGGCATAAGGCCCCGCGCAAAGGATCCACTCGTCTTGCGCCTCTTTCACTGCCGGGGCGATGATCTCGGCTTCTTCCTTTCCCAATAGTCCGTTCTCCCCGGCGTGGGGATTTAGCCCCAGCACGGCGATGCGCGGGTTCTCTATCCGGAAATCCCTTTTCAGGCACTGGTCCAAGGTCCTCAATTTTTCCAAGATCAACTCTTTCGTGATCGCGGAAGGTACCTCCGAGAGGGGCATGTGAGCGGTTGCCAGCGCCACTTTCAATGAGTCGGTAGCCATGATCATCAGTGCCTTCTCGCCCTCGGGTGAAAAGCGATCCTGCAAGAACTCGGTATGCCCCGGGAAATTAAACCGCTCGCCCTGTATGCTATCTTTGTTGATAGGGAGGGTCACCAACAGGTCTATCTTGTTATTCAACAAGTCGCTCGCCGCGGCATCCAGCGCGATAAGGGCCGATTCGCCCGCTTCTTGGCTCGCGGTTCCTAACTCGATCTTGGTCTCTTCCTTCACGCAGTTGACCAAGTTTATCTTACCTGCTTGTGCCTCGTCGGCCCGGTTGATAATATGAAAGTGTATTGTATTGTTATCCGCCACTTTGCGATGATAGGATGCCGATTTGGAAGAGCCGTAAATAACGGGCTGGAACAATTCAAGCAACCGGGCATCAGAAAATGCTTTCAATAAAATCTCGTATCCGATGCCGTTGACATCGCCGTGGGTAATTCCTACTTTAATTAGTTCTGACATGTTTATGACTTTTCTTCTGTTTCCGCGATACTGATGGTATAGAGCGTGGCTTCCATGTTACGCATCAGGTTACGCTTGTTTGATTCGGGCGCGTAGACAAACGTCTCCACGACCACCACCATCCCCGTATTCTCGTTCACGAACGCGTGCATCACGAAGGGGCCACCCATCATGTCGGTGGTCATCTCCCACAAGCCGCGCAGTTCGGCCCTGAAGAGGCCTTCTACCTCCATTTTTCGGTAATCGGGAGGGTAGGATCCCGCGGCGGTGGTCATCTCCGACCCGAAAGAGCCTTCGATGTGTTTCCCGAGCACCTCGTCGCGAATAGCGATCAGGGAGTCTTTTTCAAAGACGGCCTCGGTGGTATACGGGAACTGGTAAATCACCACGTCGCGGCGTGCGCGGGGCGCGTTGTTGGTTGCCCAGTAGAAGTTCTCGTGTTCGGTGACGCTGGTGAGTCCTCTCGGGAAATGGATATTGATGCCGAAGACCTGTTTGACCCGCGCCAGCGGGTTCGGGGCCTCGTTCTTGAGCCACTGCGAGTTGCGTTCCAGCTCTTTCTGCACGAAGTAGTCCACGATGGTCTCCCTGTTCTCGGTCACGAACTCCGCGAAACTTTCCTCGTCGGGGGCGTAAATATTCATGATCACTTGCCCCATGGCATACTTGTCGATGTCGGCTGCCAGCCGGGGATAGCTGTATATATTCGAGATCTCGGGGATAATGACGTTCCTTGCCATCTTGAAGGTGCTCGTGAAGTTCTCGGGCACGATATGGAGTATCCTGAAATTGGGTTCCGGTTGGGGCAAGGCGCGCGCGTTCGAGTTTAACACATCAAACAGGGCCCTCCCCGCGGCTCCTTCCCATTCCGCGTCTTCCATCAGCACCAGCACCTCGTTGGTGGCCCCGGAGGCCGATAAAAACCCCCCTCTACCGTCACACGAGGTGAAAAGGGCCAATGATCCCGCGAGGGCGATTAGAATAGCCAGTTGTTTCATAGCTTCAAGTTTTAAAAATTGTCTGTCTAAGTATGCCGAGGCGCATCCTACAATTATGCAAATATACGATTATTCACGTGTAAACGAAACCGATCGGGCTGAATTTATAAAAAATAGTTCGTTTCTCCTGTCGGTTACATCTTCGCGGTTGACAGCATCCCGCACGCGGCGAAGATATCCTCTCCCCTCGACGCGCGGATGGTGCAGGTGAATCCTTTGGCGGTCAGGAAATCTCGGAACTTAATCATGTTCGCTTCGGTGGATGGGCGCAGCTTGCTCATCGGGATCACGTGAAACCGGATCAGGTTGACGCGGCAATCCAGTCCGGCCAAGAGCTTGGTCAATTCCCGGGCATAATGCAGCGAATCATTCACCCCGTCGAACATGATATACTCGAACGAGAGCCTGCGTTGCTTGCTCCAGTCATAATCACGGAGCATCTTGATTACCGAGGCCGCGGGTGCCGACCGCTCGATGGGCATGATGGCGAGCCGCTCTTCGGGGATGGGGTTATGCAGGCTTACCGCCAGGTGACACCTGCTTTCGTCGAGGAACCGTTTCAAGTTTGATTTCAGCCCGATGGTGGAGAGGGTAATCCGCCGGGGGCTCCATGCGAGGCCGTATTCAGCCTGTAACAGCTCCGATGCTTTTTTCACGCTCTTGTAGTTATCCAGCGGTTCACCCATTCCCATGAACACCAGGTTGGTGATCTCCTCGGATCCGGACACGGAATAGACCTGGTTCAGGATCTCCCCGGCGGTAAGGTTGTCTTGCAGCCCTTGCTTGCCGGTCATGCAGAAGTCGCAGTTCATCCGGCACCCCACTTGCGAGGACACGCAGATGGTCAACCGGTTCTCCTCGGGGATGGTCACTGTTTCGATGAATTTCCCGCCGCGTGTTTTGAACAGCATCTTGCGGGTGCCGTCTACCGATGTCTGTATATCCAGTGGCTCCGATCGTCCCACTTCAAATTTACCGGAGAGGAGCTCCCTGTGTTTGAGCGAAATATTGGTCATTTCGTTGATGTCCTTCACCCGCTTCACGTAAATCCAGTCGGCCACCTGTTTGCCCGCGAACTTGGGCAATCCCAGTTCGGTCACGCTCCCCGTGATCTCCTCGAGCGTCATTCCCAAGAGGTGTTCTTTTTGTTCCATTTCGTTTCTTTTTCAGGATGCAAAGATAACACCAACCAACTGTTTTCCCTCGCTCCCGTGGCATAAAATGTCTGCCTTGTTTTCTCTTCGGGTTCAAATTTTTCCATACCTTCGCGTTACAATCATCATCAAGATATAAAGCGATGAAACGAACTGTTTTTTTTCTTTTCGTACTTTCAGTTATGACGACAACACTTGTAGCACAACATAACCCGGTACTACTGTTTCCCGACGGTGCCCCGGGTGAATCCAAAAAGATGAAACAGGTAGACGACCGGACCGGAAACAAGGTGGCGGGATGCCCCGTGCTTCGAATTAGCAACGTGAGCGAACCGACACTTACGTTTTATCCCGCGCCCGCGGGCAATAATTCGGGAGTCACCATCATCGTGAACCCCGGTGGCGGGTATAATATACTGGCTTATAATCTGGAAGGAACGGAGATTTGTAAACGGTTTAATGATTACGGCATCAACTGCGTGTTGGTCAAATACCGTGTACCCCGCCGTGAAGGGTTGGAGAAGCACGAGGCACCTCTCCAAGATTTGCAACGTGCCATCGCGTACACCCGCTCTCGTGCCGACGAGTGGAATATTGACCCCGGCCGGATCGGGGTCATGGGTTTTTCGGCCGGTGCGCATCTCTCGGCGATGGCAAGCACCGCGTACCGTACCCGTACCTACCTGGCCATCGATTCTTTTGACGAGGCAAACCTTCGCCCCGATTTCTGTATCCTAATCTATCCGGCCTACTTATCGGGAGAGAATTTTTCGATCGCTCCCGAGTTAAACGTGGATGCCGATACTCCTCCTACCATCCTTATCCAGACCCAGGACGATACGAGCCACGTGAACAGCAGCCTCTTCTACTATTATGCCTTGAAAGAAGCAAACATACCTGCTGCGCTGCATATCTATCCTTCGGGCGGGCATGGGTATGGGCTACGCAATACCGGCCACACCGTGAACGAGTGGCCTCACCGTGTTTTCTCCTGGTTGCGGGATATGAATATCGTGGAATAATAGATCGAATTCATTCGAATTATGCAGGTATTATTTTCTTTATAATTGAGTTTGAAAAAAGCAAAATGCGGTGAAGCAGTTTAAAAAATCATTTCCTCGCCTCGTTGTTTTGAACATGGTATTACTTGACAAAGACGGGTTGGAGGTTAATAACTTGATGGATACTCGCGCTTAGTTGTTTTAGAGATATCACGTTAAATTGGCGTTCTTTAATTTTTGAAAAATATAGTCACGCATTTCTTCTTTCGACACGTCATACCTTGGCTCAAGTTGCCGCATGTTTTCATCGGACAAGGACCTTTCTGATAATAACATCATTATAATATTCTTGGTGCTTAATTTGTGCCGTGAATATTTCAACGCGGCATCAATTCCTTTGGAAATATCATATCCTTCCCGTAAAATGGCATAGATGTCATAATAGTCACGTGTTGTCATCCGACGAAGCATCACTTCCATTTTCATTGCCATAATCGAGGGTATATCGGCAAGACGAATATTACCCAAGTACGGAAGAGGCTCCGAAATGGGAGAATGATTCTCGCTTACATAGAATGAAAACTTGACACCTGCTACCACAAATTCCACTTGATCAAAACCAAGCATGTTAAAATTCTCTATCTTCCCAATTTTCGTTTTTAGCTCTTTTTCGATAGCCGGCCAATTGACTTCCGGTTTTTCTTTTTTTGATTTACGCCACATCATAAAATCCAGATCTTCACTTTTACGGTGGCCGAGTTGTATGGCAAGTGCAGTTCCACCACAAAGGATATAGGGCTTGATGCTCTCCACCGCGGCAACTTTCTCGATAATAGAGTCTATTTTACTCGTTAGTCCTTTGCGCATGATTTGATAGTTTTTTAATATGGTTCCTCTCTATCCGTTTAAGGTATTTCTCGGGTTGTTTTATATTAAAATAATAGAGGGCGATCATCACGTTCAGGTGAAAAAGATAATCCCCTTGGATAGCCATTTTATTTTTCCATACCTCGCGGATATAATCCTTTTGATATATCTCGAAGAGCTTGGCTATTTCGGCAAGATCCAAATATAAAAACACCTTTTCTATCAACTCGTCGTCGGGAATATTTTCCGCTGAAACATTGCTATAAGACCAGAATGCATTGACTTTCGACAGCCTTTCGACCAATTCTCTTTTAAGTTCTTGCTTGTACTCGCGAATACTGTCTTCAACCTGCATTTTCAAGAGGATTCCCTCTGTCAGGTTGAAAAACGACTCCAATTTCAAGGCCAAGGGCAGCGATAATTCACGCCGGCCCGAAATGACATAACTTATCGACTGCCGGGGTACATCGATCTCTCTTGCAACGTCGGATTGACTATACCCGGCATTTTTCATCAGTGATTTAATATATTGTCCTGCTTCATTCATACTCTATATATAGAATATTTTGTCAGCTAAATTGTTTACAAAAATAATGAATATATTTTTGTTGTCCTATTTATCAATCAAATTATTGGCGAACGATTCACCAGAAATATTGTTTGTCATCAGAATTATCCTTGTATTTAGATAAAACTTGTTAGGATTACCCGTGTGCTGTTTTTTTAGAAAGAGTAATAAAGAAACGGGGACTTTCACAAGCCCCCGCCTCCGGTTTTTTGTAATTAAAAAGTAGAGTGTTTATTCTATCCGGCAGGGGTTAGTCTCCTGCCTTGATTTTTCCTATCCCGTTTTTGGAGAAGTCGGTCTCGGTGGGATTGCCGTAATAGGTGACTCCGCCAATGCCGTCGGAACGTACTTTGAGGTATTCCGACGCGTGGCAGCTGACGTTGCCTACTCCCTCGGAAGAGACGGTGGTGCTCCGGGCGACGAGCTTGGAGGCGTTCACGTTGCCCACGCCCTCGGAACTGATCTCAACCCGGTCGGCCTTGCCACCCAAGGTGGTATTGCCCACTCCCTCCGACGAAATACGGATGAACCCGACGTCCAGGTTGTTGGCCTTGAAATTACCCACTCCCTCCGAGTCGATGATTAGCTCGGGCGTGGAGAAGGTGCCCTGAATCTCTATATTGCCCACGCCCTCAAAATCAATTTTCGAAAGAGTGGGGGTGGTGATGGCGATAACCAGCTTGTCGGTATTTCCCTTGAATTTTTTCAAGTGACGGTCTTCCATGTCAAGCACCAACTTGCCGTTATCCATCCTTACCTCGAGGATGTCCAAGAGCCTTTCGCTCCCTTCCGCGGTGACGCTGGTGTTGGAGGATTGGCGAATTTCGATGTTGGCCACGACCGAGGATTCAATGGAGGTGAACGGGGTCACGTCGAACTGGTCGGTGGCGGAACGCGACGACTGGGCACCGGTGGTGCTGCAGCCTGTAAAGAATACCGCGAGAAGCGCGAGGGTAATTGTTGTTTTCATACGATTAATTTATTTTTTACATTATGGTGTATGGAACTCGCTTTAATCATGTTCTGGTGTTTAATGATTTAGATGCTCGTTTCATAATTTCATTATTCTTATTAGCACATTAGCATATTAGTCTCATTAGTTTTTCAGAAGTTCCAGGATTTTCAGGCGGAACGCGTACTCGTACTTGGCTTGGGCTTCCTCCCCGAGTACCTGCGTAAGGTTGTTCTTGGCGAGAAAGAGCTCGTAGGCGTTGGCGCGGCCGCTTTCGTACTTCTCTTCCGCGAACCGGTATGCTTCCTGGCTGGCGGCGACCGATTTTTCGGCGGCTTCCCACCGGCTTCGGGAACCGATGGCGTTGAAATAGGATTGCTCGATCTGCTTGCGTAGCTCGATCTTGGTCTTGTCCATCTCCAACCGGGTATTGGCAATGGCTAATTGGGCGCTTTGCACGTTATTCCGTACTTGGAACCGGTTGAAGATGGGGATACGGAGGCTGAAGCCGAGAGAGTTACTCATGTTGTTGCGGAGCTGCGACGAGAACGGGTCGTTATCGCGGCCGCTCATGTGGTAGTAACCGGTACCCATGTTGGCCCCGAACGAGAGGGTGGGATAGTACCCCGATTTGGCCATCAGCAACTCGTTCTCGCTGCTCTCCAGCCGGTAACGCATGCCCCGTATCTCCGGGCGGTTGACCAGCGCGCTCTCGTACACGTCTCGAGAAGAAAGAAGGGGAGTTTCGCTGATCAACGTTTCGGCGGAAGGGGCAACGATGTCGAACTGGTCGAATTCCTCCAATTCCATGACTTGGGCCAAGTCGAGTAGCGCCAACTTGAGGTTGCTCTCGGCCTGCACCCGGTTGAGCTCTTCACGGGCCTGCTGTGCTTCCAGTTCGTACAATTCGCCGCGTGCCAACTTGCCGCTTTTCACCAGTTGGCTTTGTCGTTGCAGGTCAGCCTCGGTGGTCTCTAACTGGTTCTCGGCAATTTGCAGGAGCTCTTGGTTGAGCAACGCCTGCAGGAACGCGGTGGAGACGCTCAGGATGATATCGTCGCGCATCTTTTCAAGGTCGGCTTCCGACGCGTGCATGTCGGCTTTCCGGGCATCGATGTTGTGCTTCATCCGCAGCCCGTCGAACAGGGTGATGTCGCCCCCGATGCTGAAACTGGTCTGCGACGAGTTGGTGTTCTCGTAAACGTTGTCGAGCCCGATGGAGCGGCCGAAAACGAAGTTCTGCCCCGCGGAGGCGTTGAGGTTGGGCAGCAGGTCGGCCCGTGCCTGGCTGTACGCGATCTCGCGTTGCTGCCGTCCCAGTTCTTGTTGCTTGATGTTCCGGTTGTTCTCCAACGCGATGTCGATGCACTCCAACAGGGTGTATTGCCGTTGGGCGGACAAGAACAACGTGCCGGCCACAAGTAAGCTGAATATAATAGCGGTGATCTTCATCGTATCATTTTTTTTCGTCCATTGTTTCCATTCCCCGGATCTTGTCGTTCTCTTTCAATCCGTCAGTCACTTCAATGCGTATCCCGTCGGACAAGCCAATGGTCACGGGGTGTCGTTCGAACGCTTGCGGGTCTTCGCTCTTCACGAGGTAGACAAAGGTGGAGTCACCGCTGAACTCCACGGAGCTCTCGGGGATGGTGACCACCTTCTCGCGCCGGTTGAGGATGATATCGGCATTGGCGCTGTAGCCTGCGCGGATAAATACTCCCTCGGGCAATTGCAGGGCCGCCTTCATCTCGAACAGGATGGCGCCACTCTCTTCCACTCCCTTGGGCGAGACATACTCCAGCGTGGCGGGAATGGTGAGGTCTTGGATAGCCCCGATGGTGATTTCCATGGGCATCCCTACCGTGAGCTGGCCGACCTCGGTCTCGTCGATCTTGCCCACGAAAAGCATGTCGCTCAGGTTGGCCACCGAGGCGATGGTGGTGCCGTCGTTGAAATTGTTGGTCTGGATCACCGAGTTCCCCGCTTTAACGGGCACGTCGAGGATGGTGCCGCTCACGGTGGAGCGTACCAGCGTGTTACTCGTTTGTGCCGAACTTTTAGTGATTCCCGTGCGGATCAGGCTCAGGTTGTCGGTGGCCGCGCGCAATTCCTCCTGATCGTTGTTGTACTGTAGTTCTACCCGCTCGAACTCCTCTCGCGAGATCACCTCGTTCTCGTACAACTTGCGGTCGCGCTCATAGTTGGCCCGGCTCTGGTCGGCCGCCAATCGTGCCCGCTCTACCCGGGATTCGGCACTGCTTAGGTTCACCATGTCGGGCACTACCTGTATCCGGGCAATGATATCACCTGCCTGCACGGCCTCGCCGGCTTCCTTGTGTACTTCGGCCACGATGCCCGATAGCTGGGGCTTGATAAGGATCTCGTCGCGCGGGTCTACCTTTCCCGTGGCGACGGTTCGTTTCTCGATATCGCCCATGGAGGCGGTCTCGATGTTGTAGGTCACTGCCTTCGGGCGCGATTTCTGCCAGAGAAACACGAAGGTGGATAGCACCAAAAGGCCCAACAGGGCAAATCCCGCGATTCTGAATACTTTCTTCATTTTATTTAATTTCAAATTTCAATCTGTCTATTGTACATCATCACATCATCACATCGCTACATCATCACATCATCACATCAAAAATCATTCTTCGCTGATCGCCTCCACCGGCTTGATCATCATGGCACGTTGCGCGGGGACATATCCCGCCAAGGTGCCGATCACGATGAGGATGAGGAGCGAGCCGATGGCCATGCCGAATGACACCATGGGGTCTTTAAAGAACTGGTCGCCTTGGCTGAGCACGATGCCCGCGCCGCGCAGCAATCCTACTCCCAGCACGATGCCCAGCAGGCCGGCCAGTACGGTGAGCACGATGCTCTCGCTGAGGATTTGCCCGATGATGTTCCGGGGGGTGGCTCCCAGTGCCCGGCGGATACCGATCTCCTTGGTGCGTTCCCGCACGGTGACCAGCATGATGTTGCTTACGCCAATGGCTCCCGCGAAGAGGGTGCCCAACCCCACGATCCATATCAGCGCGGCGATGCCGATGCCCAAGTAATTGAACATCTTGAACTGCTCCTCGATGTTCATGGACCACACCGCGTCGTTGTCCTCGGGCGCGATCTGGTGTTGTTGCTTGAGCACGTCCGAGATCTTGTCTTGTATGGTCTTCACCGGCACCCCCTTTTTGGCGGTGGCTGCCAGCAGGTGGATGACATTTCCTTGGTTGAACGCCTGTTGCATAGTGGAGAAGGGGAGGATGACCGATTCGGCCGTGCTCCCTCCGATGTTCACGCCCGAAGTGCCTCGGGCTACCCCCACCACCTGGAAGTAGATGCCATTCACGCGGACCTGCTTCCCCGTGGGATCTTCTCCTTTTTGGAATAGCACCTCGTGAATACGTTCCCCGATAATGCATACCTTTCGTTTTTCCGCGATGTCGATGTCGTTGATATACCGCCCGTAAAGCATTTTGCTTTTCTCTATCAGGTCGTATTCCGGGTAGGCGCCCTTTACCCGGTAGGAGCCGCTTTTTTCGCCGCGCACCACGTTCTTGTCATTGCCCCCGCTGAACAGCATGGGGGAGAGGTGTTGCAGTTCGGGTACCTTCTCCCGGATGATGGGGACATCGCTGTTGGTCATGTTCCATCGCCTCCCCTTGCGGAAGCCCTTGTACGGGACGGTGGTGGACTGCGATTCGAAGAAGCAGGAGTTGGTGGCAAATCCTTCGATTTGCGAAAAAATACCCTGCTCCAGCGCGTTCCCCGCGCCGACCATCAGCACCAGCATCAGCATGCCCCAGAACACGCCGAACGCGGTTAGCGCACTACGCGATTTGTTGTGCGTGATGGTGATCCATATCTCTTGCCACCGGTCTATATCAAACATATTTATACTAATTTGCTAATTTATTAATATGCCAATATGCCAATTAAATTACTCTCATTACTCTCATTACTCTCATTACTCTCATTACTCTCATTATTCACATTACTCTCATTATTCACATTATTCTTATTGGCATATTAGTCTCATCAATTACTTCTGTCTCATCGCCTCGATGGGTTTCACTTTCACCGCTTTGCGGGCGGGGAGGTAGCCGGCAATCACGCCGGAAATGATGAGTATCACGGTAGCGAACACGGCGTAGCCCATGTCTACCGTCGGGTTGGTGAAGACCGACATTTGCGGTTCATCGGATACCGCTTGCGCGTTGGCCGCCTGCTCCATGAAAAAGTTAACGATCTCTGTCAGCCCGATGCCCATTATCAACCCCAGGTAACCAAAGACAGTGGTGATGATGATCGACTCGAGGATGATGGTCTTGAGGATGGATGACGGCGTGGCGCCGATGGCCTTCCGGATGCCGATCTCGCGGGTGCGCTCTTTCACCGATACCAGCATGATGTTGCTCACTCCCACGATGCCGGCAATCAACGTGAGGATACCGATGATGGTGACCAAGAAGGTGATCCCGCCGAATATCTTCATCGTCTCCACGTACTCCGATTGTGCGTTGTATACCCAGAGGGCCTGTTGGTCGTCTGGGTGGTACCGCAACCGCCGGGCCATTAACCCGCGAAGCGATTCATTGAACCGGTCGTTTTGCTCCTCCGTGATGAGCCCGTCCACGGTGAAGGTGATCTGGTAGAATTTACCTCCCGGGTTAAAAATGGCTTGCGCGGTAGTGAAGGGGATGTAGGTATTGGCACCTCCCCACTGCTCTCGTTTAGAGTTGACGCCCACCACCTTGAACATGAGCTGTCCCACCTTTACCTGCTTGCCGAGGGGAGACTCATTCTTGAAGAGGAGGTCGGCCACCCGCTTGTCCAGCACGATGACCTTGTTTCTCTCTTTGATATCCAGCGGGTTGATAAACCGGCCTTCCCCGGGAGCGATAATCAGTTTCTCGATATCGTGATAATTGGGCATGACGCCCCGTACTTGGTAAGAGCCGTACTCGTTTCCATAAGAGAGGGTCTGGTTGGTGTTGGTACGCGCGGTAATCATCCGGCTCTCCTCCACTTCTCTCCGGATGTAATCGAGTTCGCTCTCGGTAAAATGGAGTTGTCGCTCCGACCGTAATCCTTGAAAGGGCATGGAGGTGGTGCCGGGCCATAAGTTAACGCGGTTGACGGCGCGAGAACTGAAGTTTTGCATTACCCCGTTTTGCAGTCCGTTCCCGGCTCCCAACAGGACGATGAGAATGAAGATGCCCCACGAAACCGAGAGGCCGGTAAGCGTGGTCCGCAGCTTGTTCTTTTTA
>Ga0265293_10007163_pt1 | contig 17375 bp, 14 predicted proteins | sample Munlanlewell138R_FD_192505 | JGI IMG/M metagenome (GOLD analysis project Ga0265293, IMG submission 192505) | Leachate microbial communities from a municipal landfill in Southern Ontario, Canada - Leachate well 138R | ecosystem: Engineered > Solid waste > Landfill > Unclassified | place: Canada...
AATTTATACTACCAGAAAAGGTATTTTGGAGACTGCCATTCTACCATTAAATTATGCCCCTATTATTTTATTAAAAGCCCCAATTCCCTTTCTCATAAGCCTTTTATAAATAATCAATAATCTCATTATTTATAATTTATACTACCAGAAAAGGTATTTTGGAGACCGACGTTCTACCAACTGAACTACACCCCTGTGTGCTATAAATTATAACATATAAGAGATATTTTGACAATATTTATCATAGAATAAATTAGGTGATAAAATGTTAGTTAATTATACTTCAAAAGAATTAGATTTACTCGCAAGACTCATGAGAGCCGAAGCCTTAGGTGAAGGTAATCTTGGAATGCTTATGGTAGGTAACGTCGGGGTTAATAGAGTTATCGCAAATTGTTTAGACTTTAAGAATATTAGAACAGTGTACGACATGATTTTCCAAACTCCCGGAGGATTTACCGGAAAAGATAGTCCCTTATTTTTTAGTAGTTCTACAACTTTAGAAAAGGATCTCGCAGAAAGAGTATTAAGAGGAGAGGATTATTATCCAGCTACTCATTCGTTATGGTTTTATGCTCCAAAAGCCGGGGAGACTTGTAGGGCTTTATGGTTTAATCAAAGAAACTCAGGAAGATATAAAAATCATTGTTTTTATAGACCAGATCCTGGTATATGTTTAGAATTATATTAAAAAACAATCAAATTATGATTGTTTTTTTATGTCGGTATTATTAATTGCTGACCAATACTCAATAAATTGCTAGTTAGATTATTAGCTCTTTTTATCGCATCTACAGAAGTTCCATATCTTCTTGCGATATCATATAAATTATCCCCTGATTTTACTGTATATATTGTTCCCCCTGATACTGGTGGCGTAGAACTTGGAATTATTAATTGCTGACCTATTCTTAATAAATTGCTAGTTAAGTTATTAGCTCTTTTTATCGCATCTACCGTATTATTATATCTTCTTGCGATATCATATAGATTATCCCCTGATTTTACTGTATATGTTGTTTCTCCTGTTGTAGGTGGTGTAACTGTTGGGATAGTTAATATTTGACCTATTCTTAAAGTATTAGTTGTTAGGTTATTGGCTCTTTTTATTTCATCCACTGTTGTATTATATCTTCTTGCAATATCATATAGATTATCCCCTGATTTTACTGTATATGTTATTCCCCCAGTTGTAGGTGGTGTAATTTTTGGGATAGTTAATATTTGACCTATTCTTAAAGTACTAGTAGTTAAATTATTTAATCTTCTCAATTCATCTACAGTTGTATTAAATTGTCTAGCAATAGAATATAAGCTATCGCCTGATTTTACTGTATATGTTGTTTCTCCTGTAGGTGGTGTAATTGTCGGGATATTTAATATTTGGCCTATTCTTAAAGTACTAGTAGTTAAATTATTTAATCTTCTCAATTCATCTACAGTTGTATTAAATTGTCTAGCAATAGAATACAAGCTATCTCCTGCTTTTACAATGTATATGTTTTCTCCAGGAGCAGGGCCATATGATATTCCTTTATATAAAGCAGTCGCACGAACTACTGCTTCAGCTAATCTTTCCCAGTTATTTTTTAATAAACTAACATCATCACCTGGACTATCTAAAAATCCATATTCAACAGTAACACTTTGGATAGGAGATGTATCTCTTTGCATAAAATAGTAATCTCTATTAGGATTAGAAGGAAGTCTTCTTTGGTACCATTTTCTAACATTTTGCCCTGTTTTTTCAAATTCTTGAGCAATTATTTCTGGATATCTATCACTATTACGAAGAGCATATATAATTTCTGCACCATCTCCTCCTCCAGCATTTATATGATTAGATATTAATAAAACATCAGAACTTGCTCCAAATGCATTCATTACTCTATTTACTCTTTCAGTAGGAGTTAATGTTTCATCGGTTGTTCTAGTCATTTTTACTGGTACTCCTAATTCTCTTAATCTATTATATATATATTGACTAATTTTTAAATTTAAATCCTTTTCAATAATACTATTACCAATAGCACCGGGATCTGATCCTCCATGACCAGCATCAACTACAATCATAATATCACCTCTTATGATATTTTATTCCTGGGTTGATATTGTGTTAAAAAGAATTCCAATAATTAGTATAATCTTTTACAAGACATTTACACATATAATGAAAATAAATTTGATAATGCAAATAAGGGAAAGATATAATTATATTATAAGGGAAAGGAGCAAAAGATATGCTAAAAAAAGTACAATTTTTATTAGTCTTTATTTCACTATCAGTATGTCTTTGTTTGATGAGCAGTACTTACTCAAGATATGTTGCTGATGCTGAAGGTAACATAGATGTATTGTTTGCTAAATGGCAAATTCTTGTAAGTAATGTTGATATCACAACTAGCTCCGAATCTGAAATAATATTTGTTCCTGTCATCGAAGAAAATGAGTATGTGGCAGCCAATGTTATGGCTCCATCTTCTAAAGGACATTTTGATATTGAAATTAATCCTACTAATGTTGAAGTGTCATTTAAATATGCTATTGCTTTAGAAATTGAAAATGAAAATATTCCCGATTTAAAAATTACAGAATATGCAATTGTTCCTGAAAATTATGTAGAAGGAGAAAGCGATCCTCTTGAAATTAATACATTAGAAGAACCAATTATAACTAATACCTTTCTCTTTGATAGAGGTACTCCTGATTTTCAATTCGGGATTCATACTATTAGGGTATATTTTGAATGGTATGAAGGGGAAAATGAATTGATGGATGATAATGATGATACAACAATTGGTCATTTAGCAGCAACTGAGGAATTAACATTCAATATGAATGCTAATCTTACTTTTGAACAAATAATAGAATAAAAGAGTAGAATTGAAATTCTACTCTTTTTTTACTCTAAATTTATTTTATTAGCTATAATGATTGGCACTATATTACAAGTTGTTGTTTTATCCTCGCCATATATTTTAGAATTAGTTTCATCAATGCTTTTTACTGCAAAAGCATTACTACTATCATACTCACTATTAGTCCAATAACAATTAACGGTATGAAGATAACTAAACTTTTCATTTATAAATTGATAATAACCATTCCCACTAATTGCTCTATTAATTTCTATATTCATTCTATCATCATATTTTAAATTACCTATAACTAAATCAGATAAATCATTTCTAATTAAAAGTGAATCAAAAATATCTGCCGAAATGATTTTTAATAAATCACTAACTAATAAAGGTCTTGTATTTACTGTCCATCCCGTTGTGATAGTAGATAGTATTGAATTATAATTGGCATAAACACCAAATTCAGAAATAGTATCAAGATCTGGTAATAAAGTAATTGTATTATCGCCTAATGTATTGTTTTTATCAATCACATATGTCTCTAAACAAGTAGAACTAATTGTTGAACATATACTACTATTTACTACATCAAACAAAATTGTATCCCCCAAATTATAACGAATATCACTATCTGTATCTACCTCTAGATATTGTTCAGCTGTAACTGAAATTACTATCTTAATAGATGGTCTTATTTCATATTCAGGATTTAAATCCTTTCTATCTTCTTCCATTTGTTGAAACTCATAAGCTTTATTTCCCCAGAAACTATCTAACACATTATCACCTGAATCAAGGGGCCAAGATATTGATACTTCAAAATCACTTTCATCCCCTTGTGCTAAAGCATAATTTTTACTTAAATTAATATTAATATGAAATGGATAATTATGAGATATTATATCTTCAACTTGATTAGAGAAAATAACCTCACCATCAACCATATATTCATCCTCATCTAAAATTCTTGCGGATTCTATCTCATATTTTATATTTGCATTAGAATCCCCTAAATTTCTTATTTTAACAATCTCACTTACTGTGGCCATTCCTGGACTTATTTCATCTAAGGAAATTACAATATCATTTGAAATTACTTGTTCGTCTTTTTTAAATTCAATATTCCAAGCTTTAATACCTATTTCAGTAGAAACTTTTCTTAACCCGCTGTAGGCAAACCAGGCAAGTGTAACTGATATAAATGAAACTACTAAAAAAAGTATAGATATTAAATTTAGACGTAAATATCTTTTGTATCTAGGCTTCATTTATATCACCTCATATTCCCCTCTCTTTTCAAATCATGTATTACTATCTATTTTTTCTCTTCTTTTTTCTTCTTTATTTAACATAACTACCAATATTTCTGATCCTATAATATAAAGTATTGGAATTATTATAAATAGATAAAACCCAATATCAGTTGCAACAATTCTATAAATAGTTGAGAGTATAAATGATTTATAAATAATTACTCCAAACAATTGTTTTTCTGAAATATATCCAGGATCTTCAACTATATTAGTTAATCCTTTTGCCTTAAAGAAATACTCTCCGGCTTTATCTTTTTTTATCTCAGTAACACGATGAGTAATAACTTTACCTCTAAAATCACCACTTTTACCTAAATAACTAATATCATCACCTACTTTAATTGTAGAAGGGTCTACTTCTTTTGATATCAATACATCCCCAATATCATATTTAGGTTTCATACTTCCTGATATTACTGTGAACATTCTATAATTCATAAATGATATCTTATTATCACTAAAACGTTGTAGACATACAACTATTATAAAAGCAATTAATATTATAATTACTAATGCTTTAATAATACGCATACTCATTTTAAATATTTTATTATCTCTTAATTTTCTTAATTTATCCATCATCATCACCTATCAATATCCTTTGGTTTTTTCTAAGTATTCATCTATAGCACTTTTAAATTTATTTTTTACATCAGCACTACCAATTAAGATTTTACTTTTTTCTTTTTTTATTTCACTAGCTATTATACTAAATATTTCTTCCTCCGATATTTTTATACCACTATTTAATAATAATGATACCACCCTTTTTATTTGTTGAGTAATCATTATCATAGCATACTGAGAAATTTTTTCTTTTTGTTCTCTCTTAGAGGCTGATATTGAATCTAAGACAAAGAAGTTCATTAAAAAGGCATCATCTAGTATCCCCTTCAATATATTATCTCCTTCGCTATCTAATCCTTCTGTAGAATCTCCTTTATCTTTTTCTTCATAAGTTTGCAAGAAATCCCATAGTTTCATCGCCACTTGAAAATTAGGATTCTTTAAAATCATATTAGTTTTTCTTATTGGTGGGACTACAAAAGAAACATGTAATCTATCTAGCGATTCAAGGAACTCGCTTCTTCGCCAACCAATAATATAATCTCTAATCTTTTTTATTCTTTCCCTAATATTTTTAATTTCTTTTGCTAAATCTTTTTCATTACTTCCCTTAGGTATTTCTTTCGAACCTATCTTTAATTGAACATTTATTCTGTCGGTGCCTGTATCAGTCGAAGCAATATATTCTAATGTTTTATCCTCTTTTATTTCAAAATTTTCAAACGAATCTTCTTTCTTAATTATAAATCTTAGTAAATTAGCTACTAAAGTATATATAAATCTATTTTCATATGTATTATAAGTTTCTTCGTTACGAGTAATTAATATTTTAGAAGGCTTTATCTCATTCTTTTCTTCATCTATTTCTTCTATAAAATGAGTATGCTTTGATAAATCTTTAACACTATCAACGGTAATTTTTTTTGCCTTTTCAATTTTTACTACATCCTCTTCCTTAACAAGCGCAACTTTAGGATTTCTAATAATGTTATCAAGATAAGGACAAGCAAATTCAATTTGTTCTAGCCATTCAAAAGACATTAAATCACTACTGACATCTGACTTATAATACATCGCTGATTTTATTTTTTTAACAAAGCTTTCACTCTTCTTTTTTAATCTTTTACCAACATCGTTTTCTACTTTTACTTTAGTTTTTATTTTCTTTGCGATAATTAATCACCACTCTCTAAACTGACTTCTTAAGTCTTTCTAGATAATCAATACATTCTTTCATAGAACCCTTACCAAATTGTTTATTTAAATAAGAAATATACGGTTCTATTTCATCACGAATAAGCGCTATATTCAGTTGATCAAATTTACGTAAAATTTTACGCGCAATAAAGTAATCAATTCCTTCAACTTCTTTACCACCACAAGCAGTATAAACAGCAACAAAGATATATAGTTGTTTCATAATACGATTACCAAAAGCAATTCTAAAATGTTGAATAACATAAGTATCCATTTCTTTAACCTTCTCAATATTCTTTTCGGATACTGGATTACTAGTTTCTGCATCCTTAAATAAACCTTCAAGATAACTTGAATTAATTTCCATTGCCTCTTGTTCTCTACATTTAAATGGAGCAATTTTTGAATTAATATCAATTGGCATAGCTCGGTCATAAACTTTATCTGTAACCATAAAGGTTGAGTCATCATTATTGATTGTTCCAATATACCATAAATTACCTGGTAATTTCAATTTACCATTTGTAATTCTTTTAGGGTCATCAGGCCATGAGCTAGTTACTAATTCAACAACCCATTCATCTCTAGAAGGCATTTCTAGAATAGAAAGCATTTCAGCAAAATAGTATTCAACACGAGCAATATTCATTTCATCCAAAATAATGGTATGAACATCATCGTCATGTCCTGAAATATATAATTCAGCCAGAACATCTGTTTCATTAAACTTTTTAGTAAATTCGTTAAAATATCCAAGCAACTCTGTTTTATCACGCCATGATGGTTGAACTGAAGCAATACAAGAGTCTTTTTTTACAAATTTCCCCCAAGCATAAGCAAGTGATGTTTTACCTGTACCAGATATACCTTGAAGAATTATTAATTTACCACAAGCCAATCCAGCTATAAAGGCTCTCAAAAGAGAAATATCATAATATAATCGTAATTGACTTGCCGCATAACATCTAAGATTTTCTGCTAATTCCTCCAAAGTAAAGTTATTCCCATAATTTTTTGGCTTATATGATATATATTTTTCATCTATCTTAGCAAGCTTAGGAAATCTAACAAGTCCACTATTTTCTTTTTGTTCTTCTTCATTTGGCAACTCTGTTTCATCACCTTCGGCATCTTCTCCTGGTTTCAATCCTAATTGTGAAACTTTCATTGCCATAATTTTATTCTTTTCTTTCATTAATTTTCTTACTTGATCATTTAAATCAGCTATTTCGTCTAACAAATCTTCTTGATTTAATTTGTTTTTTCTCCGTTTTATAAATCTTCTAACAGCAAAGAAAATTAGCAATCCTATTAAACCAACAATAATAACTAAAATAGCAATTGTTAAACCAACAAGTAACCATTCAGATCCTTCAAAACTATTTTTATAACTATTAATGATCTTTTGATATTCACTATAACTAACCATTTTAGCAAGTCCATTAGCAAATCCTTTAACTATTGAGAATAACCCTTCAAAAAATATTGAAATAATCTCGTAGAAAAATCTTAAAAATGTATTCATAATTCCTCGCCCCCAAAATCTCCTACTTTAGTAATAATATCTTCATAAATAACATTACCTAAGAGCTCGTCAGGAATATATGAACGAAGCTCAGTTTTATTAATATCCTTTTTACCAACAAATATATAATCTACAATATATAAATTGCTTTTTTCAACAGATATTTCTTTATCAAATATCAAAGCGAATTTATAACCTGTTTGTCTAAGTTCTTTTATAGTCTCATTGTTACTTACTAAATCTTCATATAATAGCAAAATAATAATACTTTCTTTAGCATACTTATTATCAACCAACTTTAATATTTTTTCTAGTTTTCTTTCTTTACCATATAAACTTTTTGGGATATATAAAATATACTTTTTGTTAAAATCAGATGTCATTATATCTTTAACTAATTGAACTGATAATAACGTTAACAATACCGTCATTTTATCTTCTGCGATTATACCTTCACTATAAGTTTTATCAATAATATAATCACTATAAACTCTACTAAAAGAAATATTGTGTTCTAAATCTAATCCATACATATCTTTTTTAGTAACTAATTTATTAAAATTCAAGTCAAAGATATTAGTTTCTAAGTTCTTTAAAAAATATTCTGTTGTATCACTATAACTTTTTTGTATTTTTGTTATTTCATCAATAACATTCTCAAGTTTCTTATTATCCCATTCTTTAGCATATTTTTTTATTTCCTTTTTATAAAATTCGTGTTTAGCTTTAGAAGCATCGATTGTTTTAGCTTGTTCTATATTAGCAATTAGCAACACTATTTTAGTATATAGGTCCTCTATCTCACTATATTCATTATCTTTATCGAGATAAGACTTCATTACTTCACTATTTAGTACCGCTTCTTTCATTGTACCTTTAATTTTTGAAGCCAACTTTTTATTACGATATTCTTTCATATCACTATAGTAATTATAATACTTAACATCAATATATGCAGTGATAAACACATCTTTTATCTTGATTTTAGCAAATTGCTTTTTATCCTCTTTAATCAAAAGATCGACTAATTCATATAACTCTTCTTTCTTTATAAGCATTACTGTATCAATAATGTTCTTCCCTTTTTTATATCCTTTCTTATTTTTTAACAAATCCAAGTTGATACTAGTTAATGACTTGTCTTCCTCAACTTTTTCTTCAAGCTCAGTTTTTTGTTTTTCTTCTAATTCCTTCTTTTTTTCTTCTTTTTCTTTTATCTTTTCTTGTTGTTCGGAATTACTCATTTCATTTTGCGCTATTTCTAATAATGTATTATCTAATTCTGAAGCATCTACTGGGATTGTATTTATTCTATTTTCAGAACTATTCAAATTGTCATTATTTATATCTTCCATACTCTCTATTTTTTTTATCTTAATTTCAGCTAAATCTTTTTTTTCTATATTTTGTTTAACCTTCTTATGCCTTTTTATCTTTTTTATTTTTTTAATTAATGTCCCAAAAGACAAGTGATGTTTTTTATTAGATTTTAACTCTGAGGCATCTACTGGAATAACTCTATAGAATACAGTATTATCTAAATCATCTTCAGTAGGTTCATTATCATAATTATTATCTACTGTAACTTCCTTAGATTTATTAAATTTTATTAATTTTTTCATTTTCTTAATCAGATTACATAAGAACAATCTAATTTTATCATTCTCATCTTTTTTAATTGCTATATTTAACATAAATAAAGTAATAATAAGTGATATTAATACAGCAGGGTTAAATAAAATTTTTCTAATAAGACCAAAATTTGGTAGAACTTTAACTACTTTACCAACAATTTGATTCTGTTTTATTGGTACATCTTTAGCACTATTAGCATCTCCCTTAGTAACATAAGAATTACTATATACTTCAATAATACGATGAGTAATATATTCTCCTTTTACTTCATAAGTAATAATATCATTTAATTCTACCTTTTCCCCAAGCTTAATAATACTCCAATCTCCAGGATTAATTGTATCCGCCATACTTCCTGTTTGAACCTCAAATATTGAATATCCAAAGAAATTTGGATAAGCATGTCCAAGAATTTTAGTTTGAATCCCAATATATATTGAAATTAATAAAATAATACCAAATATAATTATTAATATATTTAATAAAATATTAATAAATTTTTCAATAAACTTCTTTCTTTTTGGATTCATTTTTCATTCCTACTTCCGTTTTACAGAGACACTAGTATATGTAAATTTTATCATATAAAGGGATTATTTACAACATTATGGATTTTATTTCGACAAAAAATAAACAAAGAAAAATGATATATAATATAACATCTAATTATTTAAAAATATATTATTATTGGTATATATTTTAGGCAATAATAAAAGCACATATTATGTGCTTTTAAAACTATTTTTTAATATTTAATTATGCATTACTAACTTCTGCTTTTACCTCTTCTTTTCCATATTTTACTTCAACAACTAAAACATATATTTGATGAATAAATACTAAGAAACAAGGAACAACTATCATAAATAAGAAGCCCCATGTAGATTGTATTATTGATAGATAGGTGCCTATATTTTCATATACTTTACTAGCTTCTCCTATTACAAATTCTATAGCATAAGTAGCTCCACCTACAAATGAAACATTATTAGCTTCAAGATCAGTTTTACCAATGATTCCTACATCAATACTTACTACTCCTGTAGTATCTACTTGATAAATAAATATTTCATCACCAGGCTTAATATCTTTTAATTTCTTTTTTTCAATAAGTACTAAATCACCTTTTTGATAATTATCATAAGCTAATTTTTCTTTAATTACAAGGTAAGAAGTATTATTAAACTCAGTAACTCCAAATTTATTACGATTTAATAAAAATATTGACATTGTTACAGCAAATACAAAAAAGATAACTCCTATAATTCCTAAAAAAATTTTTTTTATAACTTTTAATCCCTTCATCTTTACCACCTACTTTAATAATAGCATAAAAACTTTTCCCTATCAAACTTTAATAAACAATTATACACATTTTTACATTAACAGCCACTATCTTCTTCAATTAAAAATTCTGTAACATCATAAATAATATCAAAGTTCTTTCTATAAAATATGTAATTCAAATTTTTCTTTGGACCAATATTAAATTTAATTCCATTAATATAACCATTAGAATCAGTTTCATATGAACTAAAAGCACTAGTATCAGCATTAATAAGTAATTTATTAGAATCCCAAGTAACTTTTACACACTTATCAACTGAATATGAATTAGAAATAATTAATCTATCATAATTAGTATAATTATTAAAATCTAAAGAAATTATATTTTCTACTAAATCCTTCTTATGAAGAATAAAACTGCCTTTTAAAGATTTATTATAAGGAGCTGTACTAGTAACATTAATAGTAGCTATTACATCAGATAATTTATATTCGGGATTAGTTAAAACAATATCAAAGAAAAGATCTTCTTCTTTTGGTTCAACAATCCAATCATATTCTCCATCCTTGCACTCATCTTCTGTAAATTCAGTAACATCTACTTGATCTTCTGTATTATTAACACAATACTGAACGCTTTCTAATATACCTTGATATACATTTGATCCTTCTTCATTTATATCACATTCAGCATAATCAGTAACTTCATCATTTAGACTGCACGTAACAGTATACTCTATATCATAATTAGTTATTACAGTTTGATTAAGACTATTTTTAAGATTAAAATGAATACTTTGACCATCCCATAAATTATCCACGTTCTTTACCGTAGTAGGGTCTAAATAATCACTAGTAAAATAAAAGCCTTTAGCCTTTAAAAAATAATCCCAAACAAAATTAGCTATATATTTAGCATATGCAAAGTTATCAAAGCATAGAAAACCACCTAGTAATACTAGTATTACTAATAATATTCTTTTTTTAACTTTCTTCATATACATCACCTAACCTTCTAATTTTTGCCAGCTCTTCAATTCTATTTTAATAAAATCAACTAAATCGGCATATATTGCATCATCATAATCATCTTGAAACTCAACTTTCAATTTATAATTATCTAGTTCTTCTTCTTCATATTTCATTTCTATTGTTGGAAGCTCGCATAATATTTCATTTTGTTCATTGCGTTCAAAATTTTCATCACAAGTTATTAATAGTTCTTCTAATTCACCATCTAAGGCATAAAGTTCTATTGTTAAAGGAATTAAATGATATGTTTTTATTATCATCTGATAAGCAATCGTAACATTACTTACAAATCCCAATTTATTATTTGTTACTGAAAATAAATATTCTTTGGTATCCCCTGGATTTAAATCAACTAATGGTAACTGAATTTCATCTAAGCTTTCTGCATCAAATATAAACCTAGCTATATTTTGTTCTCCATTCATACTTACTTGTGAATTAAAATGCGAATAAGCCATTACAAAAATAGAAGTAAAAAATATAGCAGCAGTTAATATTATTAACACTTTAGTTTTCTTCTTCATGGTTAGCCTCTTTAACAATAAAATATTTTTCTATTTTTCCTATTTTCTTATTTCCATCATAAAGTTCAAATACTAGTTTATAGGCAATATTTTGAAAATTATTAGTTATTGAATGTAATTCTAAAACATTGTATGTTTCTTCACTGCCATCATATTGTATTGGATTAGTCGATACATAATAAATATTATCTGCATAAGCATTAAGGTCATCGCTAATATAATCTTCTAAATCAATTATTGAATAACTCTGATTATAAGCTGTTAATTCATCTTTTTCATACAATGATATTCTTATATTAGGTTCTTCTAATTCCCCATTAAATAATATATTAAATGCAATACTTAAATCCTCTTCAGTTTTAGTAATAATACGATTAGTATCATCCATAATCACATCAAAACTATATGGGATGTTAGGTGTATTATCTATAACATTAATTGGAATAGTTAATACAGTATCATTTAATTCATCATAGTAATAACCATCATATGAAGCATAATTATAGATTTTAAGGTAATATGTCCCTTCAGCTAAATCATCATTGTTTTCATAGGTGGTTATTGTAAGGACATTAGTAATATCTGTAATCCCATTTTTTAAATTAATACGGATAATATTATCTTGTTCTGGATAATAAACATCATTACCTAATTTAAAAAGCATATTCTTTAAATAATTTTTATCTATAATATTATCTTCATCATCAACCAACTTAATAGCTAATCCTATTTCTTTATTTTCATATGTTGTATCAACTATTTTAAAATCATTAATATACTTATAATCAAGACCTGTTGTTATATTAATATCAGTAGTAGAATCACTATTAAATAAAATTGGAGTACCAATATAATCAGTTGTTAAGTGTAATGCTGCATTAGTAGGTTCTTCATTTACAATTGAATAAATATTAAATTCTTTTAGCGTATCAAATAAGGTTGGTCTAACATTTAGTCCTAATGAATCATATAATTCAATGTTTAAAATAACATTATCATAATTAGTTGAAATATTAGTATTAGATAAATCTAATAAAATGGTAAAGTCCTCATTAATTTCTCCATTATCATAATAAGTGCTTTCACTAAATGGTTTATCAGTTCCTGTTCCTATTTCTTTAAATAAAGTAAAAGGATAAACATCTGTAGAAGTAACTATTTGATGTTCATAAACCTTATCATTAATATTATCTATTAATATTAGTTTGGTTCCTATTGGTAAAGCTATATTAGATTTTAAATTATGAGTATGATCAAGCAATTCACTACCATTAAGATTATGGTAACTAAAATTTAAAGAAACAGTAGATTTGTTAGTAATATAAGTAGTCTCATCTAAATAACTAGTTTCTTCTCTTCCTAATGTTAAACTATTTACTGTATATCCATCTAAGACTATATAATCACTATTAACATAAGTGACTTCTTCAGCAGAATCAGTTACTTGAAGATAGACAATATTGTTTCCTATTTGATTAATTAAAATTCCATCAATATAGGGTGTCCAGCTACAGCTTAATTCATTTAAATTTTCATGATCTAGCATTATATTAGTAATACAATAATCAACGCCAATTACTCCTTCATCTATTTCAATTGTTAGTGTTTTTTCTCTATCAATATATACATAGTCTATAGTGTCTCTCAAATCAGACCATGAACTGCTATCTAAATTAAGAGCTACAAGTGGAGTTGGGTCTTTAAAAACAATATTTTCGACACTGATTCTACTTTTTACTAAGGCCATAATACTACAAGACAATAAAACAAAGCTTAATATTAAAATTAAGTAATTAAACTTTTTGATATTAGATAATTTGTTACTATAATTTCTTATTTTTGACATAATTATCATCCCTTTATTGCCTTTTATAACCATATTCTCTATATAATAATTTTAACATAAAAAGACATTTTTTGATACTATAAATAAATTAATTTATAAATAAAAAAGGAACATCAATTTCCTATGTTCCTTTTGTTTTAATTTGTTTTTTTGAGAGATTATTCTGCCGCTTTTACAATAACTATTCTGTTTATTGTTGTAAAATTTCCTTCATCATCGGTTACTGTATATTTCACTATATATGTTCCCATAGTTGTTGGTTCAGGAACATTGTTTTCTGTAACTATATCATCAGTAATATCTGCTTCTTCATAATCAATAGCGGTTGCTCCAGCATCTTCATAAGTGTCCCCTGCAGTAATAATTTCCGGATTATTTCCTAATATAGTAATAGCTGGTGCATTAGGACCTTCTCCTTCATTTAATGCTGGATCTTCTCCATCATAACCAATATCACTTTCAATAAATCTTTCTTTAGTAAATCCAAAGGCAACAGATATTCTTTTACCAATCATCGCAAATTCATAATTATCAATATATACTCTAACTTTAGTAATACTATTAGGTGCTAAATACATAAATGGTTGACGTTGAACTCCAGGTTGTAATTTCATTGTGTCTGTAAAATATGGATAAGCTGATAATTCAGTAGTTGATTCCCAAGTATTATATTCTTTGCCATCATATAAATCAACATTATTAGCTGAAGTTATATTAGTATTTACTGCATATGTTGGATAAGCTGCATTTACGGCAATAGTTCCGCAATCTCCTTCATCGTTATAAGCACCATCTTGTCTAATATTTTCACCAATTCTTGGCAAGCAAGATTTATTATACCAAGCAATAGCATTTGCATTATGAGTATCATCATTTGGTTCCCATATATGAGCTGTTCTTTCGCCACAAATACCTGTTACTGGATCAGCAGTAGTACAAGTTATTCCTGTAATTGTTGGTACATCTGTAGTAGTTGCAACCACACGACCAATTTGACCAAAAGCAACTCTAACAGAGTTTTCAATACCAGTATCGTCAACTCCACCATTTTCTGAAACTGAAACAGCAGAATCAGTAGTTAAATATATAGCTTCTTCATCATCCCAGTTATAACCTGGTATATATTGAGTACCAGAAAAGTTTTTAACAAATAGATCAAAAACAACATAACCATCTTGTTCTGATTGAAGTGCTTCTTCCTCTTCACCTTCACCATCTGGATCAAGTATATAGTTTCCAACGCGGCTAGCTAAAACTCTATAACCACCTTCTGTTGCTGTATAGCTTGCTTTTTCATATAATTTTAACCTTGAAGCTAGCGCATCCATTTCTCCTACTGTTGACATAGGAATCAAACCATCGCCACCCCAGCTATTGGTATGACCTGTGTATGAAACAGCATCTAAAGTATCTTCTGAAATATGTACTGTAGTGTTCCAAGTTTTACCATCCAAAGAAAGCAATAAGCTTTCAGTAACAGCAATTTCAACATCAAAACTAGATACATTAACGGTTCTCATACCAACAAACCATGCAAAGGTTGAAACACCTAATACAACAGCTGTTAAAGCTGAAACCGCAACCAGATTTCTGATACGTTTAGCACGTCTTTTATTTTGTTTTGGCATAAATACATCTCTCCTTCGTTTTCAATAATTCCTAATAAATTAATTAGTTCACACTAAAAAAGCATAGAATTACCTCGTGTTATTTTAATCTAGTATGCATTTTTATTGTAACACAAATACGCAAATTGTCAACATTATTCGACATTTTTAGTGTTTCGAAAAAACACCAATTATTCTTTTTTATTCTCAATTTTATTGAATTTTTCAACCTGAGCCATAAACCAAATTTTTTCAACTGGCATTTCACTTTCTCCTATTTTTTTAACTCTTAATAATAATTTAATTTTTTCTAATAGAGAATTCAAATCACCAGAATTTAATACTTCTTCCGTTAAATTAATATTATCAAGACGATACTTATTCATAATAATTTTAGCTACATCAGTTTCTTCAAATAAAAGGATACCATCAATAATAACATTATTAGGATTCATCGCAAATAAATCAAACTCATCACTATATTTAATTATTTCATCATAATTAGTAATATTAAATACTTTTTTTATTGTTATTTTTTTAAAATAGTCAAAACTATAATATAAATGCAGTAATTCAGATACTAATAGAGAATCACTTAAAATAGATAGTACTTTATCCTTAAAATATTCTTCATCATATAATTTATATAAATCATATAATTCTTTAGCTTGTTTAATAGAATCAATTTTTAATTGTTTTACTTCATTATTTCTAGATTTAAAGAAACCATCTTTATCAGAAAATATTTTTTTGTTAGTTTTTCTAAGTTTAGCTTCTTTTTCATTGATTTGAGATTCAATACTTTTAAGATTTTTACTAACTTCCCCTTTATTAGAATTCTTTTCATCACTTGGAATTTGTTTTTCATACTCATTTTTAAAATCTTTAATTAACGGGGTAACCTTTATATAATTATCATACTCTTCGATATTTATTTTAAGTTTTTCTAAATTATCATAAAATTTATCCATAACTATTTTATCATCAAGTTTTGAAGGATCAACCATCAAAGAAGTATAAGCTCCTGTCCTAACTTTACTATCCTCAAAATAATTATTAATATCAATAGTTCCTTCTTTAGCTAAATCAATGATATCACTTATGTTTTCTCTACTGGCAATATCAAGTTCATTATAAGTAACCTTTAATTGATCTAAACAATCTTCATAATCACTAACTTTATTTTCTAACTTTACTGTCCTTTGAAGCTTAATAATGTAGTTAACAAATTTTTTTTCAAATTCTTTTATTAATTTTCTAAAGTTTAATTCAATATGTTGAATAATTTCTGGATTAGCCCAGTATATCTTTTCAAATATTTCAGAAACCTTACTATAACTTTTACTTTTCTTATTTCTAACCTCTAAAAAGGAAGTCATATATTGGCGTACATAACAAGTATAATCAAAATCACCACTTGGAAGCTTAATTCCTGCCAATTCAAATTTATCTAAAAATTGGTTGATAATATTGTTTAAAGAACTAAAATTAAAATCATAATAGTTACTTATTTGAAATAATAAATTATCAAACCCCATTTTTTCAAAATAGGTATTAGTAGGATTTAAGATGAATCTAACACGTTCTAAAGTAGTAACACGTTCTCTTAGTTTATCTAATTCTTTAACATTACTACCAATACTAAACGACTTACTTTTTGTATCTAAGTATTTTTTTACCGCAACTTTATATATTTTATATTTACCTGAAACTTCATCTATTTTTTTATCAAATTTTCTAATATTAGTCTTTGTTTTAGTAGGCATAGAGGAGAACAAGGTCTTTTTTGCTTCAATATCTTCATCAATAAATTTTAAAAAATTATTCATTTTGATCATTTTCCTCCTCTTCTGACATTATTTTTTTATCACTTAGAAAAATTAAAAAATCATTTATATCTTCATAAACCTTGATTAATTCACTTAAATTAAGATTTGATAAATCAAAATTAACTTTATTTTCTTCTTTCTTCATATTATCA
>Ga0265293_10007164_pt1 | contig 17374 bp, 11 predicted proteins | sample Munlanlewell138R_FD_192505 | JGI IMG/M metagenome (GOLD analysis project Ga0265293, IMG submission 192505) | Leachate microbial communities from a municipal landfill in Southern Ontario, Canada - Leachate well 138R | ecosystem: Engineered > Solid waste > Landfill > Unclassified | place: Canada...
TACTATTTTGGGGTGAGTAGTGGGAATCGAACCCACGGCCTCCAGAGCCACAATCTGGCGCTCTAACCAACTGAGCTATACCCACCGTATTTGGCGAGCCTGAAGGGATTCGAACCCCTGGCCCACGGCTTAGAAGGCCGTTGCTCTGTCCAGCTGAGCTACAGGCTCATACCGCTCTAGTATATGGAGCGGGTGATGGGAATCGAACCCACGCTGCCAGCTTGGAAGGCTGGAATTCTACCATTGAACTACACCCGCACATATCAATGGACCTGTTCTGGCGTTTTGTTTGTGCTCGGCTAGAATTCTTTTACAAAACGCTAGAATAGTATAGCCAACACAAGCGACTTTGTCAACTAATTTCTACTCTTTTTGTGACAAAATTTCTGCTAGTTTTGTTAATGCTCTTGCTCGATGGCTAACCATATTTTTCTCGTTTGGCTGCGCTTGTCCAAAAGTTTTTTGCAGCTCTAAACTAAAAAAGAGCGGGTCATAGCCAAAACCGTTTTGCCCTTTGACGGAATGCAGAATCTTGCCTTTGCATTCGCCTGTTGCACATATAAGATTGCCTTCGCCCATATAAAGGGCAAGCACGCACACAAAACGGGCGGCTCTGTCTTTTTGCCCTTTTAGGCGACTTATAAGCAAATCATTGTTGCGCTTGTCGCAAGTAGGCTCCCCTGCAAACCGAGCAGAGTATATGCCCGGCGCGCCTTGCAAAGCACTCACCTCTAAGCCGCTATCGTCAGCTATTGCAGGTACACCTGTCAACGCATAAACTGCCTTAGCTTTTATTATGGCATTTTCCTCAAAAGTCAAACCGATTTCTTCAATTTCTGCTTGCACACCAGCTTCAGAAAGAGAAAGTATCTGCTCTGCGCAATTTGCCAAAAGAGTCTTTATTTCCTTAACTTTTGCGCTATTATTACTTGCTATTATTAGCTTTTTGAGCTTTTGCAATGACCTTTTCCTTTCGCTTGTCTTTGCCAAAGAAGCCTGCTATAAATCTGCCAAATCCCCTAAAACTATGCCCGTTAAACATTGCCAGCAAGCCTTCGGTGCTCTTTTTAGACAACAGTCCTCCGCTCATAGCATATATATTCCTAAGCGGAAGGTCAAGTGCAGAGCTTGCCACAAGCTGTTTATGGACTTCTTCCGCACCTTTGCCCAGCACAAAGCGGGAAACAATTTTCACTAAGCCTTTTACCGCTTTGCCTGCTAAACTTACATCAGTTTCGCCTAAAGTGCTATTTAAGGTCAGCTCGCCTTTTTTCTTTTTTATATTTTCGTGTAAAGGTCTGCCCAGTAGTGCGCTAAACTCGGCATCAGGGATTGATGTTACGCCTTTAAGATTGTAGTAACTTGGCACAACAGCCCGCAAATCCTCAATTTCTACCTTATCGCACTCATATTTGAGCTTGCTTTTCATTTTAATATCCGAACTAGATGCGCCAACCATTATTTCAAACTCGCCTTGCTCCACCTCAAAAGATTTTGTCTTTGTATTGTAAAAAGTAAAAGCATCTCTGGTAAGCTCAACGGTTATTGTCTGCTTTTCGCCTGCCTCCAGCTCTACCTTAGCAAACTCCTTTAACTCCTTTGAAGCCACAAAGTGAGTGGACGCAATATCTCTAACATAAACTTGCGCAATTTCGCATCCCTTTCTTTCGCCGATGTTTTCTATATCAAAAGATACGCTAAGAGTGTCCCCGTCTTTTAAGGCAGCCTTATCCAGCTTGAGGTTAGAATACTTGAATTTGGTATAAGAAAGTCCGTACCCAAAAGGATAGCGCACAGGTATTTTTGCAGTATCAAAGTAGCGGTAACCTACAAAGATACTTTCCCTATACTCTACTGTTTGGGGTCCCATACCAAAGTATTTGGAAGACAAAATGCTGTCTAAGGTATCGGGATATGTTTCGCTTAGCTTGCCGCAAGGATTGACATCTCCAAAGATAATATCGCTTACCGCTTCGCCGTAAACCTCACCTGTAAGATTCATATTAAGGATAGCTTTTATTGATGGATTATCAGCCCAAGGCAACTCTACAGCGCTACCTACGGAAAGTACTGCCACAATATTTTTATTAGCGGCACATAGCCGCTCTACCAGTTCCAGCTGTCCCTTAGGCAAAGAAAGATGCGCTCTGTCATATCCTTCTGCCTCATACTCGGGAGTAAGGCCTATTGCCAAAACGACCTTGTCTTTAGTCTTAGCTAACTGCTCTGCCTCTTCAAAAAGCGAAAGGTTGTAACCGCTGCCCTTTAGGTCATATCCTTTGGCGTAAGTAAACTTAACACCTTGCTCTTTTAAGTAATCGGTAAGCGTTACAAGTTTTTTGGCATTAATTTGCGAAGAGCCCGCCCCTTGGTAGCGTGGAGTCTCTGCAAGCGCACCAATAAGCGCAAAGTCCTCACCCTTAGAAAGAGGAAGAATACCTTGATTTTTTAGTAGCACCGCTCCGGAGGTAGCAATTTTTCTAGCGAGCAAATGCGAATAATTGTAATCAGCCTTATACCCTTCTATTTCTTTTGCCGCTTTAGCGCACTTAAAGATATACTCAAGTATTCGTTCTATAGTTTCGTCTAAAACGTCTTCGTCCAGCACATCTGTAAAAACTGCTTTTACTATTTCCCTATCCCTGATTCCGCCTGAAGAGGGCATTTCTAAATCCAGCCCAGCCAGTATGCCTTCTACCCTATCGGTAACTGCGCCCCAATCGGAAATAACGATACCGTTATACCCCCATTCTTCCCTTAGAATATCCCATAATATACTCTTATTTTCGCAAGCATATTCGCCATTGATAAGGTTATAAGACGCCATAATTGTATAAGGCTGTGCCCTTTTAACAGCTTTTTCAAAAGCGGAAAGATATATTTCGCGCAAAGCTCTTTCGTCTATTTCGCTGCTTATAGACATACGCCTATACTCTTGAGAATTAACCGCATAATGCTTGATTGAAGTGCCGATACCGTTAGCTTGACAGCCTTGTATAAAAGCGGCAGCCATTTCGCCGGCAAGAAAAGGGTCTTCGGAGTAATACTCAAAGTTTCTGCCGCAAAGGGGATTGCGTTTAATGTTTACGCCGGGCCCAAGCACCGTAGTAACGCCTAGCTCCATTGCTTCCTTAGCTATGGCATCTCCCATTTTATAAGCAAGCTCCCTATCCCAAGCGGATGCTACCGTAACCGCAGGAGGAAAACAAGTAGCAGGTGCTGAATTGCCAAAAGCATTGGCAACGCTGCCCTCCTTTAGCTCCTTTCTAATGCCATGAGGACCGTCTGTCATCATAATTGAGGGGATATCCAATCTGGGTACAGGGGTAGTATGCCAAAACCCCAACCCTGAGCAAAGGCTGGCCTTTTCTTCTATTGTCATTTGCGACAACAACTTTTTAATATCCAATTTTCTATCTCCTTTACAGTTGATACCCAAATTATACCAGATTAAGACCCATTTTGCAATAATAAGGTATCCAAAAATATCATAAAACAATTGGCAAGCCAGCCGCCATTAAATTGACAAAGCAATTTTGATAAGTTATAATAATTTTTATTAACAATATTAACCTTTTTGTCAATAATATTTGATAGCCAGCTATATAAAGGAGAAGTGATTATGCAAAGAATTATTCGGGACGGTTTTACCTTTGACGATGTATTGCTTATACCTCAAAAAAGTGCCATAGAACCTAAAGATGTATGCTTAAAAACTAGACTCGACAACAAAATTGAGCTTAATATCCCGCTCCTCAGTGCGGCTATGGACACTGTTACGGAATACAAAATGGCAATAGCAATGGCTAGAGAAGGCGGACTGGGCATTATTCATAAGAATCTTACCATAGATGAACAGGCAACGCATGTAGATAGGGTTAAAAGAAGCGAACACGGGGTTATTACAGACCCTTTCTTTTTATCTCCAAAACATTTGGTGGCGGATGCTGTCAGTTTAATGGAAAAATATCGCATTAGCGGCGTGCCAATTACCGTAAAAGATAAACTTGTGGGTATCTTGACCAACAGAGATTTACGGTTTGAAACCAATTACGACCAGCCCATTGAAAATGTAATGACAAAGGAGAACCTTATTACCGGCAAGGAAGGTACTACGCTGGACGAAGCTAAAGAAATATTGCGTAGGCATAAGATTGAAAAACTGCCTATTGTGGATGCGAAAGGCAACCTAAAGGGCTTAATTACAATAAAAGATATAGAAAAAGCTATACAATATCCCAATTCTGCCAGAGACAGCAATGGCAGACTGCTTGCGGGAGCGGCAGTTGGCTCGGGCAAGAATTGCTTAGACAGGGTAAAGGCTTTAGTGGATGCAAAAGTAGATGTTATAGCTATAGATACAGCGCATGGGCACAATATAAATGTAGTAGAAAAAGTTAAGTTAATTAAAAATGCTTTTCCTGAAATTACGCTTATTGCCGGTAATGTGGCTACTGCAGAAGCCACAAGGGACTTGATAAATGCAGGTGCTGATGTAGTTAAAGTAGGCATAGGGCCGGGCTCTATATGTACTACCAGAGTTATTGCAGGTATAGGAGTACCTCAGATTTCGGCAATACTGGATTGCGCAGAAGAAGCCGATAAGCATGGCAAAAGGGTTATTGCCGACGGAGGGGTAAAGTATAGCGGCGACTTAGTCAAAGCCATAGGAGCAGGTGCAAGTGCTGTTATGGTAGGCAGCTTGCTTGCCGGCACCAAAGAGTCTCCCGGCGAAATGGAGATATTTCAAGGCAGAAGTTTTAAGACCTATCGAGGCATGGGCTCAATCAGCGCAATGCAGGCAGGAAGCAAAGACAGGTATTTTCAAGAAGAAGCGCAAAAACTGGTGCCTGAAGGTGTGGAAGGCAGGGTGCCTTACCGGGGCTCGCTTTCTGAAATGGTGTTTCAGTTAGTTGGCGGAATCCGTTCGGGTATGGGATATTGCGGCAAAAAGGATATTGAGAGCTTGCGTACCCAAGCAGAGTTTATCAAAATTACTTCCGCTTCGCTTGCAGAGTCACACCCTCACGACATATTTATAACTAAAGAAGCTCCCAACTACTCCACTAAAGAAAAATAAAAATATGAAAGATTTGCAAAAAGTTGTTATTTTAGGTTCGGGCGATAAATATTGCCTGGAGGTAGCTCGAAAAGTTAGAGAACTAGGGGTGTTTTCAGAAATATTGCCCTCTGCTGCCTCTGCTGAAAAAATAGCTGAAATACAACCCATAGGCGCAATATTTATTGATTTTGATAATAAGGCGGGCTTTACCCTCCCTACTCTTTATCTTAATAAGCAAGAAGGAATAAACGAAAACATGCTTAAAGACTTCTTATTCACCTCTTGCAAAGCCAAAGGCAATTGGAGCATTAAGGCTTTTGCTCAAGATATGGTAGAGTATCTTAAAGCAAAAGCAGGCGGCAAAAAGGTGCTTTGCGCACTTAGCGGCGGTGTGGACAGCGCAGTATGCGCAATGCTACTACATAAAGCAATTGGACGCAACCTTATTTGCGTTTTGGTTGACCATGGGCTAATGCGCAAAGGAGAAGTACAAGAAATAATAAATGAATATAAAAATAATCTTGATATGAATCTAATTTGCACAGACGCATCAAGCTTGTTTTTAGAAAGATTAAAAGGCGTTGCTGACCCGGAGAAAAAACGCAAAATAATCGGCGAAACTTTTATAAGAGTATTTGAAGCGGAAGCCAAAAAGATTGGCAAAGTAGACTTTTTGGCGCAAGGCACAATTTACCCTGATGTTATAGAAAGCATAAGCGAAAAAGGGGTGGTAAAATCACACCATAATGTAGGCGGCCTGCCGGATGTGGTGGACTTTAAGGAGATTATAGAGCCGCTAAAAGATTTATTCAAAGACGAAGTGCGGCAAGTAGGTTGCGAGCTTGGACTTACCAAAAATATTGTAATGCGGCAACCTTTTCCCGGCCCGGGGCTGGCAATTAGGATTATTGGCAAGATAACTAAAAAGAAATTGAATATATTGCGGGATGCAGATTATATCTTTAGGGAAGAAATTGCAAAAGCGGATTTAGACACTAAAATATGGCAATATTTTACCGTGCTTACCCCTATGCGTAGTGTGGGTATAAAAGACGGGGTGCGGACTTATGATTATACTTTAATTTTGCGTGCTGTACACTCTACCGATGCAATGAGCGCACAATGGGCGCGTATACCTTATGAAGTGCTTGAGCAAGCAGCCTCCAGAATACTAAATGAAGTAGCAGGCATCAATCGTATAGCCTACGATATAACCTCCAAGCCCCCTGCAACCATTGAATGGGAATAAAAAAGCTAATTCATTCTTTTTAAAAAAGGTATAGCAAAAGGTAAAAACTTTTTATAGCTTTCGCATTTATCAATATCAATACTTTCTCTTTTGCAACCGCCACGACATAATAAAAAAACATTACAATCTTTACATTTTTCAGGCAAAATTAAAGAGGATTTAATAAAATCTATTGCTTTTGGGTGATTACTTAACTGTACAAAATCGCAATCTTTTATATTACCAAGGGCATATTCATCTGTGCAATAGTAATCACAAGGGAAAACTGTGCCATCTGCTTCTATAACAAATTGGTGAGTGCAATGACCATTCATACCGCATTGTTCCGCATATTCGCCTTTTGATAGCATTACCAAGTTATCAAAGTGCCTAATACTTGTATAATTGTTGCCCTTAAAATCTTTAAGGTATAGTTCAAATAACTTAAATAAAAATTGTGTATATTGTTCGCTGCTTACAGTATAATTGCTTTTGGGAGCATTAAGCGGAGAAAGACAAGGAATAAACTGCAAATGCTTACATCCGCTAGATGTGAAAAAATTGTATATCTCTTGAATATTTTCAGCAATTAAAGGAGTGAGCACCGTTAAGATATTAAAGTTTACTTTTTCCTTTTGCATTAGCTTAATACTGTCATATACTTTATCAAAAGTTTCGCTACCTTGATTATCTATTCTGTAAATATTATGCGCCCTATCCCCATCTAAAGATAAGCCTATCAAAATATCGTTGTCCTTAAATAGCTTGCACCATTGCTTATCTATCAAAGTTCCGTTAGTTTGCAATGCATAATTAATAGGCGAACGATATTTGTTGTGCCTTTTAGTTGCTTCTACTACATTACTAAAAAAATCTATCCCTCTAAGCAATGGCTCTCCACCCTGAAAAGAAAGATTGATTGGCATACCTTTAGTAAAATCTATTGCCTTTTTTATTGTTTCTTCAAAAATTGCCTCATCCATTAAACCATAAGAATATTGCTCTCTGTTTTCTGCCAAAGAGTGATAAAAGCAATACTTGCATTGCATATTGCAAAGAGATGATGAGGGTTTAAGCATTATGGAGATTGGCGGCATAACTAATTATAATAATCCCAATTGATTCCGCGCCTATTAGAATTAAAGTCCTTTCGGGTGCGCTCTAGTTCATTGTTAAGTTGCTTTGCTATTTCAGGATAAACCATAGAAACATTATAGCCTTCCGCCGGGTCTAAGGTTAGGTTAAAAAGATAATTGTTATAATATTGCCCTAAAAAGGCAGAGTTTTCTGTCATAACTCTATCATAATATTTGAAAATATAAGTTTTTCCGTCTAACTCTATCGGCATTTGCAGAGATTCGATTTTTCCGCTTTTAATATGTACTAGCTTATTATGTATTTGAATATTGGCATCGCATTCACCGTTAAGCAAGCTATTCAAACTTACTCCATCAATAGCGCGGTCGCTAGGCAATTGCTCCACGCCAATATATTTTAGTATAGTGGGGAAAATATCAATATTCATTGCTTGAGTGCTAATTACATTGCTTTGCTCAAAAGCTGCTCCTTTGCCAACGCCCCCATTGCTATAAGTAACTATAAAGGGTACTTTTTGTCCACCATCAAAGGTGGTGTTTTTTCTGCCTCGCAATGCCCCTGCTACACCTTCACGCCCTGGACCATTGTCGCTTGTAAAGATAATTAAGGTATCATCATATACGCCTTTATCTTTAAGCAAATCAATAATATCGCCTAGATAATCGTCAAACTCTTCTATGCAATGGATATAGCTATCATCGCTGGTGTCATATTTCTTTCCGGAAAAAATAGGATAATGCGGCCAAGGCGTAGCGTAATAAGCTAAAAACTTTTGATTATTATCAACCGCATTATCAACGTAGCTAAGTATTTCTTGCGTTAGATTCTTAGTAGTTTCTGACTGGTCAAGTAAATCTTTATGGCTAAAAACTTGTTCTGCTATACCGTTTTGCTCACGCACCATATTGTATGGAGTCATATCGTTTACATAATAACTGCCGAAAAAGTAGTCGAAACCTTGATTAGTTGGCAAATATTCGCCATAATCGCCTAGATTCCACTTGCCAAATAACGCTGTGCTATAGCCAACACTTCGCATGATTTCTGCAAAAGTTATCTCATCGCCCAAAATACCGTCCACATTGTTAGGAAATTGAAACGGATTGACATATCTGGTAATGCCAAATGGCTGTAAGGATAACGCTGTTGGGAATATTACATTATCCAAATACCCCCTAGAAGAATACCTTCCAGTGAGTATGCCGAACCTTGAGGGAGAACATACGGGAGAACAGGCATAAAAATTGTCCATCATTATCCCGTCATCTGCAAGCGCATCTATGTTAGTAGTCTTTATTGATGCATCTTCTCTGCCTAGATAGCTATAACAAGACAAATCAGAATATGCCATATCGTCCATAAGTATAATTAGCACATTTGGACTGCTCTCATCTATGCTATTATTGTTTCTTAGATAATTAAGATACTCATCATGCCCCTTTTGCATAGAGTAAACAGAGGGTTTTACTCTTATACTCATAATTAAAAAATACAAGATTGTTGCGCCCAAAACTGATACAACCAGCAATGAAGATACAAGTTTAGTAAAATCAATTTTCTGTTTTTTATCTAAGAAAAGTATTAAAAAAGCCAAAAAGATAGGTATCCCCGTCCATAATAAATTGCTAAAGAACCTTTTTGCAAAGCTATCCGCACCCCATAATATATAAAATAATAAAACAGAAATCATTACTGTCAAATATGAACTAATTAGTAATATATCTATCTTTCTTTTTAATATAAGGACTGTTAAAATTAGCAACGCTAAACCAATTGCTAACCCTACCGCTACCACAGCCAAAAAATTAAACCTGCCAATTAGCATAACTAGCGAATAAAGTATACAAATAATAAAAATACAGGTAGATAATAAAGAATATTGTTTTTGCTTAATTCTTTCAAGTAATTTCATCATAGCTAATATTTTAACATATATCTTTAACAAAAAAAAGAGTGTTCTACAATTATTCTACAAAAAAACATAAATTGAAAACATCTCTTTTTGTGCTTTTTAATGCTATAAAGCGGAAAATAATAACGCTATTATTCTTTTTCTCTATCTTTTGCTTCCTGTACTACCTTATCTGTAAGGTGTGCGGGCAGCTCTTCATAGCGGGAAAAAGTGCGGGTAAATGTGCCTAGCCCTGATGTCATTGAGCGCAACTCTGTAGCGTAACGAAAGATTTCTGCTTGAGGTACTTCGGCATTGATATATGCTTTGCCGCTGCCTGACTCCATACCCATAATTCTGCCACGCCGCTTGTTCAGGTCACCTAACACATCGCCCATATATTCCTCAGGCACTTTTACTCTGATACTGTAAATAGGCTCTAATAAATACGGTGAGGCTTTGGCAAGCCCTTCTCTATACGCTAGGGATGCCGCCATTTTGAAAGCAAGCTCCGAGCTGTCCACATCGTGATAACTGCCAAAGTACAGTACAGCCCGCAAACCCACCACAGGATAGCCTGCCAGTACTCCTTTTGCCAAACTTTCTCTCAAGCCTTTTTCCACAGCAGGAATATATTGCTTAGGAACTACGCCGCCTACAATTTCGTCATCAAATTCAAAATCCACTTCTAATTTTGGCTCAAAACGAATATGAACATCGCCATATTGTCCATGCCCGCCCGACTGCTTTTTATATTTGCCTTGCTGTTCTACGGTCTTTCTTATAGTTTCACGGTAAGGGATACGGGGATTGTTAAGTGCTGCTTCTACCTTAAACTTATTCTTTAGCTTTAAGCAAGTAATATTTAACTGACTTTCGCCAATGCCCGACAAAAGCATATCTCCTGTTTCTCTATGCTTTTCAATAGAAATCGTAGGGTCTTCCTCCGCCAGCCTTTGCAAACCGGCAATAACCTTTTCGTCACTTTTGCCATCCGCCGCACTTACAGCAAGCTGCATAGTGAGCTGAGGCAGCATTATTGGCGAAAAGAGCAGCTTATTGTCGTCAGCTGTAAGGGTATCGCCGGTAGAAGTGTAATTCAGCTTGGCAAGAGCTCCAATATCGCCTGCAAAAAGGGTGCTGACATTTTCTTGTTTTTTACCCCTTAGAATATAAAGTGCTGTTACACGCTCACCTTCTTTACGAGAGGTATTGTAGATATTGTCCGCAACGCTTACCTTGCCGCTTTTAACCTTAAAAAGCAACAGTTTTCCCACAAACGGGTCAACTATGGTCTTAAATACCATACCTGAGAATTTGCTTTCTTCATTGCAAGCAACTTTAACTTCCTCACCTGATAAAAGATTGGCAACAGCTTCAGGTGCCTCTGCAGGTGAAGGCATAATATCTGCTATATGCTCTAATAAGTTGGCCAAAAAGTAATCGTTGACATTTACGCCCGCTACGCAAGGAGCTAGCTCGCAAGCCTTAATACGCTCTTTGCAGCCTAGCTTAATTTCCTCCACAGTCAGAGCTTCTCCGCCAAAGAACTTTTCTAACAGTTCATCAGAGGACTCTGCCGCAAACTCTATAACAGCCTCTCTTGCCTCCTCATATTTTTCTGCCAGCTCTGCAGGTATATCTATTTTGTTATATGCCCTATCAAAAGCGCAACTTTCCAGCACGCTTACAAAACCCGTCATACTATTGTTGACTACAATTGGAAACTCAATAGGATTAACTATCGGATACTTGGCTTTAATGGCCGCTACGGTAGCTAAGTAATCAGCATTTTCTTTTTCCACACCGCCTACATAAATAAGCACGGGGACTTTGTTTTCTACACAATATTCTAACGATTTTTCTGTGCCTACGGTAAAATTGCCCGAAGCACCAGTGCAAATGATTGCAAAATCTGCCGCACTTAGCGCACTTATCATTTCGCCTTCAAAATCGAAAAAACCGGGAACATCTAAAAAGTTAAACTTATAATCTTTATAAAATGCATAAGCCATAGTTAGATTTATGCTCATCTTTCTTTCTATTTCTTCCGGGGAGTAATCGCTTACTGTATTGCCATCCTCAATCTTGCCCAGCCTGTTGGTAGCTTTTGTATGATATAAAATAGCTTCTAGAAGCGAACTCTTACCCTCCCCACTATGCCCAATAAGTGCAATATTCCTTATTTTTTCCTTATAAAAATCAGGCATATAAATCCTCCTTCAAAATAAAACTCTTACCCATTATAATATAAACCTTGCATTTTTACAAGGAAGTATCAAGGGATTTTAACAATTGCGCTAAATATTTTATGTTTAGGGCAGGCTTGCTTTGCAATCTCAATGGCAGAGTAGATATTTGTACTGCTTGTAAATAATAAATTGATAACTCTTTGAGAGGAATGTATACTTAAAAACCTGTTTTTTAACAAAAAAAGGTTGTTTGTTAAGCTATTTTCATAACTATATATGTCTATATAAGGTAAGGCTTTATGGATATGCTTTTGCAAAAAAAGATAATGCGTGCACCCCAGCACAATGGCTTTGCAATCCAAATCTTTTTCTATCAATTGTAAAAAGTAAGGCATTACCCTATCAAAATCAGGTGCGTAGCATTCAATTAACGGTGCAAGATAAGCATCCCCAATCAGCTTAACCCTTGCATTGTGCATAGCAGTATTGCTTAGTGCGGCAAAGCGGGCGGTAATAGGCGTAGAAAGGACCAGCACCTTACCTTGTGTGCCTTTACACGCTTGAGCTATATCAGGCTGAATGCCTATTACACTAGGCAAGCTATCCTCCATAAGACAGGATGCTGTATTGCAGGCAAGTATAATTAAATCTGCATTACGGCTTGCCAGAAACTCTATATCGGCTAACAACCTTTTAGTAAGAAAAGCGGTATTTTGGGTACCGAAAGGAGCATATAAGGTATCCGCAAGGTAGTCATAGCTGCAACCCTCAAAAACTTTTAAGCATAAGGAAAGGATATTAAGTCCGCCAATGCCCGAATCAATCAGACCTATACGCATAGTTTAATATATTCTAAGCAGGCAGCATATTTTACTAAATCTTAGAACAGCAAATGTTTATAGCCTTAGATATTACTTTGGCAAAGTCCTCTACCACAATATCTATTTCCTTACTGGTGACAACTAACGAAATAAGGTTAGCTCCCAACTCCTTTTTTATATTACAGCTATTGTTGTCCTGCAGAAATGCTTTTAAAATATCGGTAGCATAGATAACAAGCGGCACTCCTATTGCTATTACCGGAATTTTTAAGGTCGAAAAAGACAGCTTTTTTTTAGGATTGTTAATGCCGCCGCCCGGCTCAATCCCTGTATTGTTGACTTGGATAATGCGCTGAAACTTATCTATATCGCTGCAAGCTAAAGTATCAACCGCTATAATAATGCTAGGATGCAGTCTATCTACAACCCCTCTGATAATATCGTAAGACTCTATCCCGGTTACTCCGCTTACGCTACTGCCAAGCCCGCAAAGGTTGCCGGAGTCGCTCATAGCCTCTCTTCTAATTAAATGTGCTGTAATATTTAGCCCTTCCAGCGTTTTGCTGCCTAAGGAATCTGCTATCATACCTTGATTCCCCAGCCCTATAACCATTACCAAATCACCTTGCTTATATCCGTAATTAGATAAAAGATGGGCAATGCAATTGCTAAGAGCGGCAGAAAGAGCATCTTTTAGGTCTTGCTTAAAATATAGCCCTTCCTTTATTCTTAAATTAAAGTAAATATCGTTTTTGTTACAAGCCTCACTAGGGGGCAAAACATATTTCTCTTCTATTACTTTACCAAAAGACAGCCGCTTTTTTGTATGCGCTTCTTTAAGTGATCCTAAATCGGCAAACCCTGTAAAAAGCCTATTGTAATCCAATTCCATATAATAGGTTTTATTGCCAAAACTTTTCAAAATATGATTATTTTAATTGCAAATGTAAATTATATATGATAGAATAAGCAAGCGTAAAAAACGATATACACAAGGAGAGGTTGGATGCCTAATATAAAATCACAAAAAAAGCGCCTAATCACCAGCCAAAAAGCTAATGCCGCCAATAAAGCAAAAAAGACCCGTGTTAAAAATGCGTTAAAGAAGTATTACGCCGCTATTAATGTAGCGGATTTGGAAAGTGCGGAGCAGTTATTGCCCCAAACGGTTAGCCTAATAGACAGAGCTAAAAGCGATGGCGTTTATAAGAAAAACAATGCGGCAAGAAAGGTCGCTCATGCCAGCAAAGCCTTATCAGACTTAAAAAAGGAGCTTGAGTTAGCCAAAGCCGAGTAAAGTACAGTTATCATTAAGCAAATCTTAAAAAAAAGCCCTTTTTGCAGGGCTTTTCTTATTTTTTGATTGTATATAGCAAAGAGCTAAGCAAATTAAAAGGTTTAGTCCTTACTCTTGCACGCAGTACCAAATTTGCAAGGTTGCTTTGAGTGTTTGTGATATTATTGACACAATTTATTCTTATATCCTTTAAGGGGATATCCCTATCAAGTCTAAAGGAAATTATTTTTCTTTCTGCCGGCAGCAAATCAAAATAGTTGTCGCTAAGCGGCACGCTTAGCCCTCCTACCTCTACCTGTCTTGCAAAGTGCTTTGCTTGAATATCCAGCCATACCATATCGCTTTCTCTTTTTACAGTATAGCCTATGTCTTGAGCAGGCAAGGACAACTTTTTGTCTTTTACAAAAGTAGCTGTCTTTTGCATAATTACTTTAGAATCTTGATAAAGGCGGGCATAAAAAACACAACTTCTTTTTTGCTCTCTTGATAAAAACTCGGTATTAATGCTATTTATTTTATGAATTGAAAGAAAATCTACATCTATACTTGGCAAGTTAGATTTAAGCAAATCATTGCCATAAAAGTCCATTATTCCATATTCAATTGCTACATTTTGCTCTATGGCTAAATCATTTATAAGATATAAATCCACTTGATTTTTCTGAGTTTCTATCGAAACGCTAAGCGGAGCAAAAGCATCTTTAATTCTATATTGCAGAGGTTTATATTTACCTAAGTAGTCTATGCTTGACCAACTGGACACTCCCCAGCAATCATTTAGCTGCCAATAAAGCGCTCCGTTGCATCTGCCTTTGTGCCTGCGCATATGCTCTACCGCCTCGCAAATGGCCATCGATTGAGTAAGCCCCGTTAAATAAGGCAAATCCTTGAAATCATTTGGCAAGGCAAATTGATTTGCCAGATAAAACAGCATTTTATCATTGCCGTCTAAGCATTTTTGATGAGTTTCCATAACAGGAGATGAAAGAGAAAAGTCCTCTTTTTTTGCAAAAGTGCTTATCATATCCAAACTTGGCATAGATTGCAATCCAAACTCAGTAGCAAAACGGGGATAGAGTTTTTTGTAATAGGATACAGGTTTAAGCCCGTGCCAAACACTCCATATATGTTTGCAACCGTAATGTTCGCTGTTTACCTTTTTTAAGAACTCAAAAGATGTAGGCGAGCCCGGAGCGTAAGGAGTAGCATTATCTTGCCGCCTTATTTCATTTGGCAAAATATCATAAAAGAACTTTTTAGTCCATTTAATCAGCTTTTGTCTATGTATCCAAGTAGGAGTCATTAGCTCAATTTCGTTATTGCCGCACCATAGAGCAAGGCTGGCGTGATGTTTAAGGCGTGCTACATTGGATTGCACCTCTCTGATTACATTAATTAAAAAGGCTTTGTTATAAAAGGGATATGGCATACATGCAAATGGAAAATCTTGCCATACCAGCAAGCCTTTTTCGTCGCAATAGTCATAAAAAGCGTCCGATTCGTAATATCCTCCGCCCCAAATCCTAACCATATTCATATTGGCGGCAAGCATTGCATCTATATAATAAGCATATTTGTCCGCCCCTCTGGTAATCATTGCATCGGCAGGGATATAATCCGCGCCTTTGATAAAGAGAGGCACACCATTTAGAATAAATTGAAAATTAGAGCCGAATTTATCTTTTTCTTTAAGCAGTTCAATAGTTCGCAGCCCTATTCTTTTAGTTGCGCTGTCACACACTTTGCCCTTATAAAAGACTTGTGCTTGTATTTCGTATAAAGGTTGGGAGTGACTGCCGGAGAGCTCCTTTGTCCACCAAAGCTGAGGCTCTGTTATTGTAAAGTTAAAAAGAGTACCTTTGTCTTTTAACTTTAATACTTTACCGTTAGGCTCTTTGATAGCAACCTCTGTGGTAAGCTCGGACTCTCCCGTAAGTTTAACAATATCTACATCAATATTAAGCTCAACTAAAGTCTTGCTATCTACTTTGCTATGCACTTGCTCAATATTAATATTGCTTATCCTGGCTTTGCTGTGACTTTCTAGATAAATGTCCCTAGTGATACCCATAATAGGCAAAAAGGGACCCCAATCCCAACCAAAATGGCATTGAGGCTTGCGAATATGCGCAACACCTTGAACCTGTCCCAACCTTAAAGGCATTGTATCTTCGGCATTGCGCTTGGCAATATAATTAAGAGGAGAAAATAAAATTACTTTAATAATATTTTCGCCTTCAATAAGATACTGCTTAATGTCAACCCGATGAGTACAATGGGCATTGCTTACCTGAGCCACTATAGAATCATTTATAAAAATATGGGCAAGGGTATCTATTTGTTCTGCCACAAGGCAAATTTCGTCACCTTGCAAAAAATCAGCAGTAACATTAAACCTTTTAATATACTCAAAGTCATCTTTGGCTAACTTAAAAGCATCCTTTTCATTGGTGCCAAGAAATGGGTCGGGTATAAAATGGGCTTCTAAATGCGCCAAAAAAACATCCCCCGGAACAGTAGCTGTTATATAGCTTTGTTTTTTAGTATTCCGCAGTTGCCAATTTCCTGATAAAGCTATTTTCATTTTCTCCTCACTTTTTAAGGGTCAGATTACCACATCTCAAAATCTAACGAGTCTTTAGAGCTTTTGCTGTTTGCTCTCATTATATGCAATTTTTCTGCTATATCCGCATTCATTGCCCTAGTTAAAGGATACTTAATAATTGGAATTATAGCCAAAAGACATCCTATTGCAGGTAAAATTGTAGTAATTATCCAAAGAGCATTCATAATTGTAGGAAAATCCGCCCTTACAATGCCGCCCGCTTCTGCTACCGCTTGCATATTGTCCACTTGCTCGGTATATTTTACAAAGCCAAGCACCATGCCTGCCATAAGAGTTGCTACTGCGGCAGTAAACTTAGCAAGAAAGGTTTGCCCCGCAAAACTAACTCCCTCAGTGCGTTCCCCAGTTTGAAGCTCCAAATAGTTTACGCTATCTGCAATCATATCAGACTGCAATGCCATAGGTGCGCCGGTGGCAATACCTGCTATTAAGAATAAGAACATTAGCACATATTCATAGGCAGTACCCACAATATCAGGTACTGATAAATATAACATATAAGCTAACAATAGCGGAGGAATACATATAATATGCGCCCAATTGTAAATGGTCTTTTTTTCGAATCGTTTAGTAAGAGTCGGCACTAAAGCTATGCTGGCAAAGCTACCTATCAATACCGAGCCTCCAAGCGTTATGGTATATTGAGCAATTTTGCCGGGGTCACCGTTTGCAAAATACCATTGCAGTAAATACACAGAGGTGACCATTATCATATTTTTTGTGCTGGATATAATGCCGGAAAGAATAATTCGCATATAAGGCTTATTCTTAAATACCATTTTTAGGTTAGAAGTCATAGATCGTTCCTGATTGGCTACCACAGCCACATGTTCTCTTGTTCCAATCCCTGCAAGCTGAAATGTAGCTGTGCCTAAGGCCGCCATAAGGGCTACTGTAATCATAAAACCCATACGCAGGTCAATATCAAGCCCTAAAATACTCTGCCCCATTAAGGCTCTTGCAAGCGCCACCAGCCCAACCATAGGTATAATTGCCCCTACTCCGCCGGCTATTCGAGCAGCAGATACTAACTTAGTCCTGTCGTGCTCTACTTCTGTCATTCGTGCAGTAATACCCCATAGCGGAATATCACTTATTGTATACATCATGCCCCACATAATATAAGTTGTAGCGCACCAAGCTACTGTTACAGCCGCAT
>Ga0265293_10007165_pt1 | contig 17373 bp, 34 predicted proteins | sample Munlanlewell138R_FD_192505 | JGI IMG/M metagenome (GOLD analysis project Ga0265293, IMG submission 192505) | Leachate microbial communities from a municipal landfill in Southern Ontario, Canada - Leachate well 138R | ecosystem: Engineered > Solid waste > Landfill > Unclassified | place: Canada...
ATGTGCGGGTGATGGGTGAGAATCTGCCGGGGAAGCTAACGCATCGCCTGCAGGAACCGCCGGATGGTATGACCCTGCCCATACCCATAGGGCAGAGCAGGGACGGCTTTATCTGGGCGGATTTGTGCGAGTTGCCGCACCTTGTGGTGGCGGGCGAAACCTACGGAGGCAAAAGCAATTTTTTGCACCAGGCTATTGCCTGCCTTGTACAGCAGAAAAATGTGGAAATTTATATTATCGATCTAAAAAAGGTGGAGTTTGGCTATTTAGGGGGGCACGCCCATGTTGCGCTGGCCCTGCCGGATGCGGTGGGGGTGCTGGAGACATTATCGCTGGAGATGATGCGCCGCATGAATTTGTTGCTGCAGAGGCAGATCCCTAAAATTCAAGAATATAGGCATGATGGGAGTCTGCCCTATATCGTGCTAGTTATTGACGAATTGTCACAGTTGGCCCCGGGGCTGGCCCGGGATACGGCCGTTAAGGCGCTACGGACGGCAGCGCTGCAATGTCTGACGGATCTGTTGTGTCTGGCCCGGGCCTTGGGGATTCATGTGATTTTGTCGACGCAGAGACCGGATAAGGATATTTTACCCGGGCAACTGAAGGCAAATATCCCAGCCGCTTTGTGTTTTAAGGTGAAGAACGAAACGAACAGCCGGATCGTACTAGACAACAACCGGGCCGACCTGTTGCCCCGGATCAAGGGCCGGGCGATCTGGCAGTTTGATGTTGAGAGGGAAGTGCAAGTGCAGTATTTACCGGTGCGTGCAGCAAAGCGATTACTGCCGCTGGTGCCATTGACAAAGCCTGCCGTTCGGGAGTTGTCCTATGATGGGAAGGTCTAGGCAAGGGAATGGTCAGCGTTTGTGTTGTGGCCCGGGCAGTGTCACGTGGGGTGTCTGTAGTAAGGAATACTGATCTACTGCTCGAACAGTTTAGGTGGTGATCTACGATGTCTTCGCTGGAGTTTGGTTTGCAGAGGATGACCCGTATTCGTGCCTTTGTGGCTGTTTATCCTTATTCGAAAACTTCTGTTATTGCCAGGACCTTTTTTGACTTTTCTACGGGGCTGAGGAAGTGCCGGCAGGTTCTTGCCACTATGGCGGAAAGGAAGGTTATTAACCGCTGCCGGCTGGGGCAGGAGTATGCCTATTTTCGTGGGCCGAAGAGCAGCCAGTGGGTACATATTGCTGAGGTGACGGATTTTCATTGGAAGGTTTTTTATGCCCTACGGGAGGGGCAGGAGGTGGTTTATTACAAGCGGGAGGCAGAATATCCCGGTGGCCGGGCTGATGCGCTTTATTACCTGAAGTTGGAGCCGGATGGCAGCGGCCTCAAGTTCTTTCTGGAGTATGACGATGGGGGGAACCGTTTCGATAAGCTGGAAAGATACGAGGTATACGCTAAGAGCGGGGAATGGGTGAATGAATTTTGGGCTGATCCGCTTAAAACGGGCCGGCCATCGTTCCCGCTTGTGCTGGTGGTTAGTGACCGTGAAATCAGCCGGTATGGGATTGAAGTTATCAGGGTGAAAGTATGCAGGCCGGGCGATAATTATATGGAGGTTTTGCTATATGGCTAAGGGAAAAAGAAAGAGTGCACTGATCAAGGGTGTGCTGGATAGGATAGAAAAGGATTTGCAGGAAGACCGCGTTCCCTTCTTCCCCTTGGTTGACCCAAACAAAATAAATCTGGGGGAGATTGGAGAATATCTGGGCAGTGAAGAATTTTTGGGCAGTAATTTCTGGTTGTGGAAGGAGATGCGGAGGGGAAAGTAGGGGGCGGCTTTAAAGAAGGGAATGGAGGGATATAAGGAAAAGGTGCAGGGGGTGTTGAGGTGAAAAAATTTCACCCGTCAAAAATTCGTCAAAAATTTGGTTCGTAAATATGTTGTATTTAAAATTAATTTGTTCACATATTTACTGACAAATAACGATTCTATCGTATTTTATTCAGATTTGTGTATATCCCTTTGCACCATGAAATATAATTTATTGTAATATTGTATATCCCCCTCAATCAATGCTATAGCAGGATCCAGATCTCATTCGTCAAAAAAACGTCAAAAAATTTTATAAAAAAAATTAGCCAAAGATGTTCCCCATTATTTTTGCAGCTCGCTCCATCATATCACTAGTAACATGGCTGTAGGTTTTTATTGTTTCTTCTGGTGCATGGCCTAATATTTGTGCGGCAGTCCTGAAGTCTGAACCATTGGCAATTAATAAGGTAGCGAACGTATGGCGCAGATCATGTATGCTGATGTTATACCCCATTTTTTTGTAGTTCTCACTAAATGCAGACGATGCGCCGTTGGTGGATTTATAGGGAAGGATTCTCCCGTCGATGCTGGCGGGGGATATTTTTTTGTATTTTTTTAGTGTTTGCAAAACACTTTGTGGGGCAGGAACAGTTCGGTAGGACAATTTTGTTTTGGGTGATCCAAAACCATATTCACCGGATTTGAGCAGTTTCCACTGCTTGTTTATATTAATTTCTTTTTTAATAAAATCTATGTCCGGCCATGTGAGGCCAATAATCTCTCCGATGCGCAGGCCGCATTTACCGGCCAGAATTGATGCAACATAGTATCGGGAATTCTTAGTACCTGCTAAAAGTTTTTCCAGTTCAGAAAGGTTTAACGCTTTAAGTTTGGGCTTTTTTTTATTTTTAGGAACCTTGATGTCAATTACAGGGTTGGCACTAATAATATTGTATGGTTTTATAGCGCTGTTGAAAATTGTCTTTAACTGAACAAGGTACTGCTTGATGGTGGTAACCTCAAGGCCCCTTGTAATCATTTTGTCTACCCCCCCTTGTATGTGCAAGGGGGTTATTTTTTCTATAGCGATGTTATCAAGTTCAGTGAACTTGCCTGCAGTTATCTGGTATAAAGTAACTGTATTAAACTCTTTGTAAATTTTCACATGTTCCATAAGCATTTCAACAAATTTCTTAAAAGTAATACCTTCCAGTTCTGTGTTTAGCTGAAGTGCAAATTCACCCTTCAAATTGTCTAACATTTTGTTGGCTGCTTTTTTGGCGTCACCCTTCCTCTTGAAGCCCTGGCGGGAACGCTGCCGCCATTTACCGTTTTTATCTTTGAAGGAAATAATGAACTGAATGCCGCCGTCTTTTTCACGGTAGGTAATATTGTATTGCATGACGAGGCCTCCTATTTAATATTTTTTAAGTGCCATGATCACACGACCTATGATTTGCACATTATCTTTTTCAATATTATACATTATTGGTTGATGTGCAACATTGGTAGACATGGGAATTAGCGTTATTACATTATCGTTTAATATTACTTTTTTAATGGTGGCCTCGCCTCCATCAATTAAGATTACACCTAGTTGTCCGCTTTCAAAGTATGGAGTCTTTTCAATTAGGACCCATGTTCCTTCTTGAAACTCCGTATTCATACTGTCTCCTTTAATTTTTAAGAGGTAGTAATTTTTATCTTTATTAAGAAAAAATGTATCAATCTGCATATAACCTTCTATATTTTCTTCTGCAAGTATGGGTGTGCCCGCCGCAACCGTACCAACCATAGGGATCGTACGAGTTTCTCGAACAGATCGAAGTGAAGAAAGATCAACGTTATTCTCAAATTTTTTTATTAATGATGGTTTTTGAGTTGACTCCAAGCCCTCTATAGCCATTTTATTTATTTTTGCTAATGAATCCATTGCTATTTCTAATTTTTCTTTTACACTAAGCAAGTAATCGGTAGAAACTTTAAAGTAGTTGGCAATTTTAACTAAAGCTTCGTAGCTGGGTTTACGTGCACCAGTTTCGTACATGCCTACTATCGAGGTTGATAGACCAAGGATTTTAGCAAGCTCTTCCTGTGTCATGTTCTTAGCAGTTCTCAAATCTTTAATTTTGTTTTTTAACATAGTATTGCCTCCTGCCCTTAAATTAATCTGCAACTAATTAGTATTATAACTAATGGTTGCAAATTAATCAAACTATTATTCGTAATTAATGCAATAACAAGAGATATTTCAAGAAAACAAAAGAAAACAACTCCTAATTTACAACCATTGGTGATAATGGGATTTGATAAATACAACCATTGGTGTTAAACTTTGGCTGTGGAAAGGATGATATTGCATGGCAAACCATATAACGGAATTAAGAAAAAAAGTAGGGATTGCAACAGCCAAAGAGGCCGCTAAAGCCTTGGAAATCAGCAACGGTATGATGTACCAGATGGAGGGCGGCTACAAAAAGCCAAGCCCTGAACTTGCTGTTAAAATGACTGCTTTATTTAATTGCACACTTGAAGATATTTTTTTACCTTATATTACAACCGATGGTGGCAAGGATGCTGTAAATAAATAGTTTAGCATTTTTTGGGAGGTAGCTTAATGAGCAGGCTTTTAACCCAGCAAGACCTGGCCCAAAAGTGGCAAGTAAGTGTTCGCGCCATTGAAAATTGGCGCAAGGAAGGGATTTTACAACCTGCGAAAGGTATTCCGGCTATCCGTTTCACACCGGAACACGTGGCGGAACTGGAAGGGGTGGAGCTTAAAAAAACTTCGCCCCTGCAAGTAAAGCGGTTGGAACGGGAACTGGAAACGCTACGCCGGGAAAACGAGGAACTGCGAGGCATACTGGCCCGGATACTGGCTGAAAGTTCAAAAGTACTAGTAAGGAAAGATGCTTGAGGACGCGGTGAATGGAAAAAGGGGGAACAACCTTTGCTCAACGTTGAAAAAGCTTTTAAGTTAAAAAAATCCGATGACTTACTGGAAGCCGCCAAAGAAGCGGAACACAGCAATTGCACCCAAGACGTTATTCGGGGATTATACAAACTTTATTACGAGGCCGTGAAAAAAGAGGAAAGGAGGCATAGCAGTGCCAAATAATCGGGATCTTATTTTCAAAAACGACAACGGCAGCCGTTATTTTATCGTCGCCGGGGATGACGAAGAGGCCTTGCTGCGGGAAATGAGCCGGGGTGGATACGTGATTGCCTGGGGGTTGGATCGGGAAAATGGAGTATGGACGGGGGGCAGTTACTATGGAGCGGATGAGTTTGGGCCGGCAGTGAAAACGTTTTTGGAGGAGGGGAACGATGATCTGTAGGCGGTGCCCGGTGTGTGGCGGTGAGTGGTATTCAGCTTATACTGGCCCCTGGCCGTGTGCGTATTGTGGAGCGATAATGCAAGATGGGCACAACGAACCTTTGCCGGAAATCGAACTGGAAATCGAACTAGAAATCGAAGAGGAGGGGGAATGATGCTGGTATCAAGCTTTATTGGCTGTAACCGTGATTTCCGGGTGTGGTTGGGTATAAGGACGGCGAACGTGGTGGACCTGGCGGAGTACCGGCGGGAAAGAAAATGCCGCTCAAAGAGAGCGGCGCTTAGAAAATCTATCAACCCGAGTATAGCATAACTATTTTGATTACACAAGACGGCTGCGCCGTACGGGATGGCCAGTACCGGTCCTAGGGCCGATGAACGGCGGTGCGGCTGAAAAATAAGAAAGGAGCGGATGGCGTGAAGCCATACTACAAACTCCATATCAAAAATCAAACAGATAAAACCATAGACATTTGTTGCGGACTTGATACGGAGTTTACTTTGTCACCAGAGGAAGAAACGACTATCGAAGTTCAAGACGAAGATTATTTTTATATTGACCAGGCTGTTGATTAAAGTTCGGCAGGGGTGGCGGAAGAGCAAAGGAGTGTTTCTATAATGCCGAAAATGAATGAATATATCAGGACATGGGATAATGCAAACAGAAAATGGGTTTATCTGCACAGGGTTATTGCTGAAAAAATGATAGGTCGCAAGTTAACCGCACGTGATGTTGTCCATCACATAAACGGAAATGTAAAAGATAACCGGCCGGAGAATCTAAAAGTTCTAACCCATGCGACTCACTTTAAAACACATAGGCAGATATATGTAAGTTGCACTGTTGATGGATGTCCAAACAAACACCATGCTAAAGGGTTGTGCAAAAAACACTATAGACTAAGGTATCCGGAGAGACATTATTCCAACAAAGAATTAACGCGGCGAGGTCTTTATGTTTTATAACCATTAATGCTGGGGAGAGTGGCCCCGGCCCCCTGCCAATCATTAAACAAGAAAGGAGAATACATGATGTCCCTAAGAGTAAACGAACATTGTATCCTAGAAGATCTGCCCCTCGACGCTATTTATCTGGCGTCGGAGGAGCTGGAGGATTTTAGAATTAGGAAACAGTTCAAGCATGGCTCCTACTTCTACGCGGAGATCGAAAGGCTGATCGCCCGGGTGGAAGAGATAGCCAAAGATTTCATAGGCATTCACAAGGAGATCATAATGCTGGAGAAGGAGGACGAGGAGAATGGGCCTTCAGCACGGGAATGTGAAAATGGCCGTTGACCTTGCTCAAGTTGCAGACTGCCTGTCACTAAGGGAGTTGTTTCGCCTGATCGAGGCGCTGGAAACGGATCCCTTGCCCATCGTGCAGGCGGCTATTCCCCGACTGAAGGCGGAACTTGAGCAACGGTATGAAAAGGGGGAGGGTGAATTCCTTTGCCCCAAGTGTTATAGCGAGATGGAGCCCGGTGGGGTATACCGGGATTGCGTTGGATTTTATGGGTCCGCCAGGGCATACCAGGAGTTCGCTTCCTACATGCTATGCCCGGAGTGCGGACACAAAGAAGAGGTTTGAAGGGATGATCGCAATGAAAGTTATAAGCCTTAAGTTGACTAATTTTAAGGGGTTAAAGTCTTTCGCTCTGAATACCCGGGGCGGAAATGTAAACATTTACGGCGATAACGCCACCGGGAAAACTACTTTAATGGATGCGTTCCTCTGGTTGCTCCTCGGCAAAGACAGTCAAAATCGGGCCGACTTTGATATAAAAACCCTCACCGAAGACGGGGGCGTCCTGCACGGTCTGGATCACTCTGTTGAGGCCACCCTGGAAATAGGCGGCAGGCCGATGACCTTGCAAAAAGTCTACTCCGAGAAGTGGACTAAGCGCCGGGGGGAGGCAAGCAAGACCTTCACCGGCCACACAACGGATCACTTCCTTGATGGGGTCCCACTCCAAAAGAAAGAGTATGATGCCGCAGTGGTCGACATCGTGGATGAGAATATTTTTAAGTTATTGACCAACCCGCGCTATTTCAACGATATGCTGCACTGGCAGAAGCGCCGGGAAATCCTACTTGAGGTTTGTGGGGATATCACTGACGCCGACGTCATCGCCTCAGATAAGGCACTATCAGGGTTGCCAAAGATCCTCGGGAACCGCACCCTGGACGGCCACCGCAAGGTGATCGCCGCGAAGCGCACAGAGATCAACCGGGAGCTGGATAAGGTTCCGGTCCGCATTGATGAAGTGAACCAAGGGCTGCCAGAGCTACCCGAAGATTCCAAGGATGCTTATATCAATGTAATCAATATTTTCAAGGAACTGAAAAGGAGTGCGGAAGCACGTCGCTTACGTATTGAAGCGGGTGGAGAGATTGCAGAGAAACAGAAAGCATTGGCCGAGCTTGATGCGGAACTGCTGCAAATGCGGACAACCCTACGCGCCGGTATTACCGACAAAATAGACATGGCAAGGGTCCGCCTTAATGAGGTTGCCGGCAAAGCAGACAACTTCAACTCTATCATCCGTTCTAAAAACCACACCATAAAAGACAACAAATATGAAATAAAACGCCTGGAAGCACGCATGGCCCTGTTAAGGGAAGATTGGAGTCAGGTAAATTCAAGGATTTTTGAGTTAGAGCAGGATGAAACCTGCCCAACCTGTGGCCAGGCTCTTCCGGCTGAGAAACTGCAAGAGGCCCGCGACACGGCCCTGGCTGAGTTTAACCGCATAAAGTCTATGGACCTAGAAAACATCACCCGCAGAGGCAAAGACGATCGGGCCTTGGCCGGGGAACTGGCGCTTCAAAATGCCGAATTGGAAAGGGATGTTCAGGTTGCCGAAAAGCAGCTGGAAGAACTGCAAAAAGAAGGGGATAGCCTTCAGGAACGTATCAACGAGCTGAGCACCCGTGCCAAGGATACCGCAAACGACCCGTCCTATACGGAGAAGGCTGCCGGTAGGCAGGTTCTTGAGGACGCTATTGCTGCCCTCAAGGCCGGCACGAAGGAAGAAATAGCGGAAATCAAGGTAGAGATCGAGGAGCTGAACACAAAATTAACAGATGCAAAATCAAGCTTGTCCGCTTTCGATGCCCATGATAAAGGCCAGGCCCGAATCAAGGAGCTGGAAGCGCAGGAGCGCGAGCTAGCTGCTAAATACGAGCGGCTGGAGGGCGAGCTCTACATGACGGAGCAGTTCGTCCGGGCGAAGGTGGCGCTGCTGGAGGACAAGATCAACTCCAGGTTTGAGCACGCACGCTTCAAGCTTTTCAACGTTTTGGTCAACGGCGGGATCGAGGAGTGCTGTGAAACATTGTATAAAGGAGTGCCATATGGTAGTGCTCTCAACAACGCCGCACAGATAAACGTAGGGCTCGACATCATAAACACCTTGTCGGAGCATTATAGTTTTAGTGCTCCGATATGGATCGACAACCGCGAAGCTGTTACCCGCCTGATCCCCACCCGGGCGCAACTAATTAGTTTGGTGGTTTCGGAACCTGATAAAAAGCTAAGGGTAGAACTGGAGGCACCAGCTGAAAACCTAAAAAAGAAGGAGGTTGTTTAAAAAATGACTACTGAGTTAACTAAAAAAGAGGAGACCCTATCGGCCCGATTTATGGCCGCTATCACTAAGGAGTTTGCAAGCGCTGTCGATGCGCCGGCACTGACCGGACACCAGCGCCGCCTGGCGCAAAACTACTTCATCGCACTAGACCAGGCGCTGGAGAAGGCAGAGCAAAGACGGAATAGCAAGAAGAATGATCTGCCGATCACCTGGGGGAGCGTGAACATGCAGCAATTGGCCCTCGACGTGGTTGCCGCTGCACGTGTCGGCCTTGACCCTGCCCAGCCGAACCATATCAACATGGTGCCCTATAAAAACAACAAAACTAAAAAGTATGACATTGGTTTTATTGACGGTTATAGAGGCATTGAACTAAAAGCTGTGAAATATGGTCTGGACGTGCCCGATAGCGTGATTGTTGAGCTGGTTCATGCTAATGATACCTTTAAGCCTATCAAAAAAGATGTCCGCAACAAGGTCGAAAACTACCAGTTTGAGGTTACCAACCCCTTCGACCGGGGCGATATTGTGGGCGGTTTTTACTATCACTCCTACAAGGATAATCCCGAAAAAAACAAGCTCGTTATTTTCACGAAGGACGACATCCTCAAGCGCAGGCCGGAGTATGCGTCACCGGAATTCTGGGGCGGCAAGAAGGTCGTATGGAAAGACGGCAAAAAGGCTGGCGAGGTAGAAACCGACGGATGGTTCGAAAAGATGTGCTGGAAAACGATTTACCGTGCGGCATACCGGGACATTACCATCGACAGCCAGAAGATTGACGATGACTACCTGCGGCTTAAGCAAGCTGAGGATAGTTTCGCAGAGCTGGAGATGGAACAGGAAATGGCGGAACATGCAAATCGAGAAGTGATTGATATCACGCCAAGGGCTGTTGACGACCCCGGGCCAGAAGTTTTCCCCGAAACCGAAAAGCCAAATATTGAGCAAAAAGAAACCCAAAAAGAGCAAAAACCACCCCAAAATATACAAAAAGCAGAAAAACAGGATCCGGAACGACAGGCCTTTGACGGGCCGGGGTTTTAAAATGATCGAAATACGGCCTTATGCAAGCAGTAGCGCGGGAAACACCTATCTAATAACGGATGGGTGTTCCCCCCTACTTTTGGACTGTGGCCTGCCGGTTGGCAAGCTTAGACACTTCGCGGGATACAAATTATCTGAGCTGGCCGGCTGCCTTGTCACTCACGAGCACCTTGACCATGCCAAAGCCGCCACCGACCTGATGCGGTCCGGGGTGGATGTGTATATGAGCGGGGGCACGGCCAGGGCTCTAAAGCTGTCGGGCCACAGGCTGCATATCGTCAAGGCGCTGCAGCAGTTTACCTTGGGAACGTGGACTGTCCTGCCTTTTGATACGGTGCACGACGCGGCAGAGCCGCTGGGGTTCCTGCTGGCTGCTAACGGGGCGAAGGTGTTATACCTGACCGATACAGCATACTGCCGATACCGGTTCCGGGGGCTGACACACCTTATGGTCGAGGCTAACTATTCCCTGGATGCCCTTTATGAGGCCGTCGATAGAGGCAGTCTGCACCCCGGGCTGAGGGACAGGCTGCTGAGGACGCATTTTGGACTGGAGAGGGTGTTGGACTTTCTGCGGGCTAACGACCTGTCTGCGGTCAGGGAGATACACCTGCTGCACCTGAGCGACGCACATAGCGATGCCGAGGGGTTCAAAAGAATGGTTCAGGGGTTGACGGGTAAACCAGTTTACATTGCGGAGGGATAGATAATGGGTATCGGCTATCGTGACTTTCAGGGCCGGGTTTTGTTTGTTTCTGACCGGGGAAATATCTTCCTGCGTTACGTAAAGTTTCCATCACATAGAGGAGCGAGGAAGGAGAATGGCAAGGAAACGCTTTGTAACTAGTGATATCAGCACTGATAGAAAGATTGCCAAGTTAGCAGAAACAGACCCCATAGCTGCAGCCTTATGGCCATGGTTTATAACCGGTTTTGATGACTGGGGACGGATGAGCGCAGATCCGGTTGAGGTTAAGTTAACTATATTCCCGGCTTTTCCTTATACATCTGAGGAAATTGCCGAGATAATCCAGCTCTACCACCAACATGAAATAGCTTATTATTATGAAGTTGACGAAAAACCTTATTTAGCTGTTAACCCTAAAAACTGGCTTAAGTATCAGACCTACATACGCAAAGGTAAGCTGGAACAGCAAAAATCAAAGCATCCCGAACCGCCTAATGCGCCATGGCAACAAAAAGAAATAGCTACAATAAATGTAGCTAAACAGCAATTAGCAACAATAAATGTCCCTTCTCCTTCTCCTTCTCCTTCTCCTTCTCCTTCTCCTTCAAAAGATTGTACGTCTAGCGACGTAGTCAAAACGGCTCCGGCTATGCCTACGCCTTTTGACGAAATCGTGTCCCAGTATCACAAAAATTGTCCCTCACTGCCTAAAATAAAAAAACTGACAGAAAAACGAAAACGGGCTATAAGGGCTCGATGGCGCGCTGACCCTGACGTTGAAGTGTTCATCACCCTTTTTAAAAAAGCCGAATCCAGCGACTTCCTCACAGGAAGAAATGGCAAGTGGACAAGTTGTAACTTCGATTGGCTGATAAACGAGGCCAATATGGTCAAGGTGCTGGAGGGTATCTATGATAACAAGGGAGGTGGTAACGATGAAAGAGCTTGGAAAGATCCTGGAGGGGACATGGCCGGGAAGTTCCGCGAATTTGTTACCTGAAAACTGTGTGTTGTGCGGCAGCCCCCTAAAGGCCGTCCAGATGCCATCTGGTAAATGGGTGCATGCTAAATGTCCTTGTGTGGTGGCAGATTTTGAAAAACGTCAGAAAGATTTAGTTAAGCGGGAAAAAAAGGAACGGATTGAGCGCTTATTTGAAAATTCTGGTTTGGGTGAGAGGTTTAAAAAATGCTCCCTTGACAACTGGTATCGACGGCCAGGAACAGATAAGGCTTATGAAGCTGCCTGCCGCTACAACGAGAACATATCAAACAATGTTCGTGATGGCAAAGGGCTGGTCATATTTGGCACCTATGGGAACGGAAAAAGCCATTTGGCTGCGGCCATAGCTAATACCACGATCAGGCAGGGTATGACAACCGTATTCGAGCGCGTGCCAAGCTTACTGGCAAAAATAAGGGCAACCTACGGGGGGGACGGGGATATAACCGAATATCAGCTTTTGAAGGCCCTTACTGACGCTGACCTGGTAGTTTTGGACGATGCCGGTGCCGAAAAGTGGACAGAGTGGGCTGAGTCAATGCTGTATACGGTGATCGATGAACGTTACAGCTACCAAAAGGCTCTGATTATCACCACCAATAGTAACCTGAATGAACTTGAAAAGAAAATTGGTATCCGCGCCATGGACAGGGTTTTGGAAATGTGCGAGATTGTGGAAAACAAAGGAACAAGCTTCCGGAAGGAGCGGGCAAGGCTGCGGAAAAACTGAACTCTTCCGAACAGTATAAAAAAAGGGGGCGATCTGGATTGTGCACAAAGCTAATTTTGTTTTTACTGATACTATGCCTGCTGCTTTTCGGCACTTTTCGGCTGACGCTGGAAACAGAAAAGCTAGAGCAGGATTGCATTCGGCTGCAGGATGAATTACAGGAGATTAGAGCCGAAAACGAGGCCCTGGCCTGCAGGCTTGCGGAATTGCGGGAACTGCAGGCTATCCGGGAAGAACAAGTGGTGTGGCGGGAGTGATTGGGAAATTACCTAAAGCAGCCTGCCCCGGTTGCAGCAGCAAGGTCAAAAAACCTTATCTTGTCGGTTTCAGGACAGGCAGCGTAAGACGGCTTTACGAATGCCCTGCGTGCGGGAAGAAATTTGCTGTGAAAAGCGAGGAGGGGGAGAAGTAGAAAAGTGGACAGGTATTGCGAGCTTTTTGACGATGACCGCAGTTTTGCGCAGCAGATGAGCGATCTGGGAGTGGAAATAGTAAGGCCAAAAACAGAACTCGAATGGTATGAGCTTGGCAAGGCAAAAAGCCGGGGTAAATATGATCTAGGAGATAAAATAAGCATCAACAGTGGGGGTATTATGCTTGGTGCTGAGGCAACTGTAGCCATTGGTGGATCGGGTTCACGACTAGAGGTAGCTGTCGCAAAAACAAAAAGCCCCATGGGTGAAATTAAAATATCGCTTGTTATTAAACCCGGCAAAGAAGGGTTCAGCATTGTCAGAACGAGGACAGGTTCTTGCAAAGTTGGCACCAAAGCGCTGTCAAAATGGCTTTTAAAAAGAGGCATAGAAAAAGGTTGGTATAAGCTGGAACGGGTTGAGGGCGGGTTTAAGGCTGTAGGACCAGTTGAAAAGGGGCATCGAAGAAGATGAAAGAGAAAGATATCCAGGGCCAGATCAGGGATTATCTGCGCTGGACAGGCTGGTTCTGTTTCAAGATTCATCAGTCATTAGGGAGCTATAAGGGCGTGGCCGATTTATACGCTATTAAAGATGGGCGGAATGTTTGGATAGAAGTAAAAACGAAGCAAGGTAAGCAAAGCGATTACCAGAAGAAATTTCAAGAAGATATTGAGGCTGCCGGCGGGACGTATGTCCTGGCCCGGGGGGTTGAGGATGTGGAGCATCTGGGCGGGATCAAGCAGATGCAGTTGGACCGGAGGTAGTGCTGTTATGAAAATTTTGGATGCATCCTGTGGATCCCGCATGATCTGGTTTGATAAAAAACATTCAAGCACGCTATACATGGATAACCGACAATTGACTGAAATTCTTTGCGATGGCCGCATCTTGAATGTCCATCCCGATATTGTCGCCGATTTTAGATGCATGCCCTTTGCTGACAACACATTTTACCTGGTTGTTTTTGACCCGCCGCATCTCAAATCGGCCGGCCGTAATTCATGGCTTGCTAAAAAATATGGATTATTGAGTGAAAAATGGCAGGAAGACATCAGGAAAGGCTTTCAGGAATGTATGCGGGTTTTGCGGCCGGCCGGAACACTAATATTTAAATGGAATGAGGACCAGGTGAGCCTGAAAGAAGTGCTTAAATGTTTCGACCAGAGGCCGCTATTCGGAAACCGAAACTGGAGGGGCAAAACACATTGGCTAGTCTTTATGAAGCTGTAGAGGAGTGATCCCGTGTATAAAAATACAAGGCTACTCTGGCGCATGGTGTTAAACGCCGTAGCTGGCAATAGCGCTGCGGTGGAAAGGCTGTATGAAGAGTATGAGCGGGCGTTGCGGCTGCATGTGCCTGTCCAGGAATTATTAGAAATAAAGGGCCAAAAAATAGCATGAAGGGAGAGGTTTAAGCGTGGAGGAAAGGGCGGTATACGGCGGTGGGGATAGAAACCGGGAACTAAGACTAAGACAAGCAATTAAATATTTTGAAGATGCCATTAAGGATACTGACGAAATAATAGACGAATGCAGCGATGTTCTGAATCTGAAGGTGGAGCTATTGGAGCAGAAGAAGTATTTCATTATGGCGCTGGAAGCGCTACGGAAGGAGGCAGAAGCATGGGTCAACTAATTTTAGGGCTGATTATGGGTGTAATTCTCATGCTGGTATTATATTTACTTTTTCCGCTCATTACCGGTGGGAAGGTTACCGATGCCGAGCTGGAAGCATGGATAGAATGGCGAACGGAATGGAAATGCCGGCAAGCGGTGGAAGAAAAGATGCGGGAGATGGGGGCGGTGGAGATGCCGATGATGGGGGAGGACAAAAGAAGAGGCCAGGGAAAATGGCCACCTTAAAAACATGCCGCCGCTGCCGCTATTTTCAAGGGGTGGTGCACTATAAAAAGGACAGTGTAGGAGTGTTACACGACGGCATAGCACCTGGCTGGTATGTTGGATGCGGGCAGGGAAAATTCAGCAATCACAATAATATTTATATTCCTGATGCCTTGGATGTAAACCACGCAACCTTTCTTTATTACATAAATTATCAGGCATTGATGGAATTCCTGCGCCTTAATGCAAACCGTGGAGTGGAGTGTCCACGGGGCCGGGAGAGCAAGAACGGGAAAAACGGGAAAATGGAATCAGCCGAACAATTAGCATTATTTTAATAGGGGGGTAGCTTCCAAAAAGGTGATGCCAGTGATCGATTTTAACATATTACACATGCCGGCCTTTATGTTTGGGTTTTTCTATCACGAAGAACATCCTGAATACAAAGGATTGTTCGCGCTGGGGATATATTTTGATTAGGGGGTGACTACAATGTCAAACATCGACGAAATAAAAAAGAAGTTACTTCTGGAGGTATTAGACGGGCAACAAATGCTGCAAGCATTGATCAGTAGCTCATTCTATTATGAAGGGGAGATCAAACCATTTTCGCTGAAGGACAGGCCCAAAAAGGGTCTGCCCCCTTCTAGTGTCACAGGAAAGCAGGCCAGGAGGGCTAAACGTCGGCGGGAAATAGCAAGAAAGGATAAGAGGAAAAACCGATGACTAAGCATACGGTAAAATTCTACATCGCCTCAAAACTCGAAAATGCCTACCGTGTCCGTCAGCTGGCCGCGGTGCTCAAGAGCTGGGGCTGGACGCACACCTACGATTGGACAGTCCACGGCTGCGTACTTGGTGATGGGAAGATGCTCAGGGGCGTAGCCGAAAAAGAGCTTCGCGGCGTAACAGATGCAGAGTTGTTTATCGCCCTGCTGCCCGGTGGTAGAGGCACGCACACAGAGCTTGGCATTGCGTTGATGTCTGGTTGTAATGTTGTTTTACACTCAGAGGATCCCGTGCCGTTTAACTCGGAGCTGAAAGATACGCGCTCTTTTTATTGGTTGCCGCAGGTAGAAAAGGTGTTCTGCCCGATAGGGGAGCTGGTTAACCGGTTAAAGCAGAAATATTCTGTCGCTTTTAAATAATTAAAGGAGGGTTTGGGCCTTGGCTGGTCGAATTACAGAAGATAAACAACAAAATATTGAAAATGTGCTGCAAAAAGTGGCCAAGGCCTTGGAAGGGCTGGAGTATGGGGAAGTAGTAATTAAGGTTCAGGGCGGCAAGGTGGTCTTTGTGGATCGGTATGAAAGGGAGAGGGTGGGATGAATGATGGTAGAAGATAACTTACAAAAAATATTGAAACGCGCGCCTGAAAGAATAAATGGAAGGCTATATAAAATATTAGCTGATTATGCAGCCCAAAATACGTTACATGGTACCCCAGCGATGAAGGCTTTTATTGAAAAAGGTTATTTATCTATAAAAGAGGAGATTATAAATGCGTTAGAAAAATGCTCTCTTTTACCTAAAAATCCCAAACAATGGAATACAATTAGGACAAGTGCGAAGATAACTTTAACCTTGCAGAGTGATTCGATAACAAGCAAATGTGAAAAACATTGGAGTGAATGGTTTAAAAAAGATCTTATTGAACCTTTTATAAGTGAAGTGGAAAGCGAAATAGATTTATATATAGATACTAAAATTGCTGAAATTAAAACTAAGAAAAGTGAGAAAAAAAATACACTTATTTGGGATATAATTAAAATAGGTATCGGCGTTGTATGTGGTTATTTGCTTAATTATTTATTTTAAGTAACTGAATATTAATGGCTACGCAAAAAAGCGATGCCGACCTTACCCGGTTTACCCGGGCGGTCGGTTTTTTCATTTTCAGGAGGTGATTCCTTGAAAAAGGCAATATTCCGGTATGTAGAGACAGAGCTTTTTGATTATCCTTATACCAAAGAGGACATTGAATCTCTCCGCGACAATATTATTGAAGCTGTTCCAATTTTCGATTCAGCCAATGGGATGTCCAGAAAGCCCAACTACAAAATTAGTGATTCAACCTATTCTAAAGGCACTCAACTCCTGACTAATCGCCGACTGCGCCGAATGGAAGAGACTGTTACTGCCATTGACAAGGTTTTGGCCAAGCTGCCGAAAGAGAAGATGGAGTTAGTGAGGCTAAAATACTGGGAGTGCCGGCTGTCTAACCACGGGGTGGCTGAAGCTCTCCACGTGAGCGATGCAACATATTATCGTTGGCGGAATGAGGTTGTCACAGCTGTGGCCATTGAACTGGGCCTTGTGAATGTTGCGGAGGTAGGTTGAGAAAAAAATGAGAGTTTCGAGGGGGTAAAGTGTGGTAATATGATACCAGTAAAAGAAGGCCCGCCCGGGGAGGCGGGTTTTTGATTTGAATAATTTGTAGAACTTGCAGGAATATTCATCCTTTAGGAGTTGTCTGCGGTGCAGGCGAAGGGAGGGGTGCCTGATGCCGGTTAGACCTAGGCGGCCCTGCGCTTACCCAGGGTGCCCTGAGCTCGTAGGGGCAGGAGAGAGGTATTGCTCTGCTCACCGGAAACAGGAACAGAAATATTATGATAAGCAAAGAGGCACGGCAAACGAGCGTGGTTATACTTATCGTTGGAACAAGTATAGTAAGTGGTTTCTGTCTCAGTCGGAAAATCAAGTGTGTAAGCTCCGTTTAGATAAGCGATGTAAATTGATTGCTGAATGCGTTGACCATATTGTTCCCCCAAGCGGTCCGAACGATTCTTTGTTTTGGGATGAAAAGAATCATCAAGCAAGTTGTTTGGTTTGCAACAGCATAAAAGGCAGAAAGGCGATACGGGGGAGTGAGTGGGAGATCTGAAGGGTGCTGGGTTTAGGCACGGCGTTGCGCCCCCATAGGGGGGTATTAATCCTTTGGGCTTTTTTACTATAAAC
>Ga0265293_10007166_pt1 | contig 17373 bp, 18 predicted proteins | sample Munlanlewell138R_FD_192505 | JGI IMG/M metagenome (GOLD analysis project Ga0265293, IMG submission 192505) | Leachate microbial communities from a municipal landfill in Southern Ontario, Canada - Leachate well 138R | ecosystem: Engineered > Solid waste > Landfill > Unclassified | place: Canada...
GCGTGCACGTTGAGCCACTGGAACAGGACTACCGCCCGGCCGACAAGCTGGCGGGCGGTCCAGACTGTGGGCAGCGGGCATGAGCCGCCCGCTCACTCCTCCGGCGCCGGTACCAGCTCCACCACGAAGGCTTCACCGGCCGCTTCCACCGTGTCGCCGTCCACGATGCGGCGCTTGCGGCGCGTTTCCACAACGCCGTTAACGCGCACTTCGCCAGCCTGGATCAGATGCTTGGCGTGACCGCCGGTGGCGGCCACGCCGAAGAACTTGAGCACGTCGTCCAGGCGCATGGCCGGCTGGTCCGCCTCCAGGTAGTCGGGCTGTTCGCCAGCCGGCACGGCCTTCTCGCCTTTGTTACCGCCATCTCTCATGCGTATCCGGCGGAGTGTAACACCGCTCCTTGCCGCCGCCAACGGGCAGCGTTGTAACTAGGGCATTTCCCTGATCTCGGTGGCCTGTGACCAGACAACCTGCCACTGACCGTTTCGCAGCTCGTACGCGTCCGTATGCCAGTACTGCGCCGACGGCATGGGCTGGCCCATGACCAGGATCTCTAGCGCCGCCCGGTAGCGCACGACCGCGCTGTTACCGTAGTAGCGCACCGCCACCTCGCTCACAGGTTCCCACAAGGTGTAGTCGATGACGCCCTGGCTCAGCTGACCCAGGTAATCCTCCTTGGTGAGCGTGAAGCCGAACGGGTTTATCAGCTGGAAGTCGTCGGCGTGCAACCTTTCCGCGACTTCAATGTCGCCGTCAACCAGCGCCCGCAGGCGCTCGACCTCTACTTCGCGCAGCGTCTCCATTCCCACCTGCGCCTCCTGTTGCTGCGCTGCCGACGTCGCTGACATAGCCAAAACCGCAACCAGCCACAGAACTGCGGCGCAGCCCGCCAGCAGCCAACTCACTCTTATTCGTTTCAGCATGCGCGTAACCGTGCTTCCGTACCAGCCTTAGGGCATCTCCCTGACTTCGGAAGCCACCGACCACACGGCCTGCCACTGGTCGCCCCGCAGTTCGTACGTCACCAGGTGCCAGATGTGCTGCTCGGGCAGCACCTCACCTTCCAACTCCACTTGCATGGTCGCCAGGTACTTCAGCGCGGCGCCGGTGCCGAACACCCGGACTTCCATGTTGCTGATGTCGATCTTCAAGAACACCAGCCCGCCCACGTTCACAACGTCCAGGATGTCGTTCTTCGTGAGCTGTCCACCGAACGGGTTTATCAGCCGGAAGTCGTCGGCGTGGAACGGATCTACCGCCGCCACGTCGCCCTCCACCATCAGGCGCTGCCGTTCGAGTTCCAGGTTCCGGATGTGCTCTTCCAGGTCCGCTGTGCTCTGGGCCAGCGCGGCGGCGCCGAACACCAACACCATGATCGTGATGAAACGCCCAATTAGCAACTTGCCGTGACTAACCTTCATGACACCCTCCTGACTGAAGTCAGCACTCGATAATTTGTGCTGTGAATGCACAGTAGAGAGGGCGGCGTGATCCGGGCGTGATTCGGTGAGGTCAAGCCAGCCAATCGCCGAAAAGGGCACGGTAGGGGCGCGCTTTCGCGCGCTACCACGGTTGCACCAGACCGTTGCCCAGGCATGCTGTACCATCACTCTGAAAATGGAGGCCTACGCTAGGCTACTAGGCCCGCCGCGCTTCCGCGTTGGCGGCGCAACGTACGAGCCTCCCCCCACAAAGGCGACCGCTTTACTCTGCTACCTGGCTTACAAGGGGGAGTGGTGCAGCCGTGACGAGTTGCTTTACGTTTTCTATCCTGACGTACCAGAGAGCGCCGCGCGCAGGAACCTGCGCCAGATCCTCTCGTCGTTAAGGCGCGCACCGTTCAGCCAGGGCCTGCACAGCGACCCGCAACGGGTGCGGATGACCGTGCCGACCGACGTGAAGGAGTTCCTGGCAGCCCTTACAGTGCAGGACGTCGTTCGGGCCAGCGAGCTGTTCGGCGGGACGTTGCTGGAGGGCGCCACCGGGGTCGACGCGCACGAGTTCCAGTCGTGGCTTGAGGCGCAGCGGAGCGAGCTTCTGAGCGGCTGGCGCGACCTCGTGCTCACGCACGCCGCAACCTTGGAGCCAGCCCGCGCCGGCGAGGCGCTGCGCACACTGCTCAGGTACGACAGTCTAGACGAGGACGTTCTACAGGCGTACATGCGCGTGTCGCACGCGGCCGGTCAGACCACCGCCGCGCTGCGCGCCTTCAGGGCGTTCGAGCACAACTTGCTGAGCGAGATGGGGTTGGAACCCGCCACCGACACCCTGGAACTGGCCGCGCAACTGGCGGCGCAGCGCGGCACCAGCGACTTGGGAACCGCGGCGATCTCAGTGGTGCCAAGCCGCCAAGGCAGTCAACCGGTGGCCGCGACGCAGCCAGAACTGCCGTGGGTGGCGGCGCGCGGCGCAGGTACCGCTTTCGTGGGCCGCCGCGATGAGACCACCGCCATCGCAGCTTTACTGCATGAACCCGACTGCCGCCTGCTGACCCTGCTGGCCGCCGGCGGCACCGGCAAGTCGCGGCTGGCCTGGGAAGTAGCCAACCAGCAGCGAGCCGAGTTCGGGGGCGGCTGCTACTTCGTGGAGCTGGACTCACTGACCTCTGAGAGTGCGGTGCCCGCCACTATAGCCGCCGCGCTGGGGATCGCGGCCGAGGACCGCGTGCGGCCACTGAAGCCGGTCGTAGCGGCGATAGGTAATCGTCACGTGCTCATCACCCTCGACAACTTCGAGCACCTGCTTGGGGGCGCCACCCTGTGCTCCGAGCTGCTGGCGGGCTGCCCGAACCTGAAGTTGCTCGTTACCTCGAGGGAGCGGCTGAACGTGCTGGAGGAGTGGGTGCTGCCGCTGGAAGGGTTGAGCATGCCGCCTGAGGGCGCCACAGATACAGAGGCGCTGGCGACCGACTCCGTGGCGCTGTTCGTGAAGCGGGCGACGCAGGTTAGGCACGACTTCTCCATGAGCCACGCGGACGTGACCGCCATCAGGCGCATCTGCCGCCTGGTGGAAGGCTCGCCCCTGGCGCTGGAGATAGCAGCAACGTGGGTCCGGGCTCTCTCCTGCGAGCAGATCCTGGCGGGCCTGGAGCGCAGCATCGACTTCCTGCAAAGACCCACGCGCAACGTGCCCGAGCGGCAGCGAAGCGTGCGAGCGACGCTGGAGTACTCGTGGGGCCTGCTCTCGCCCGAAGAGCAGCAGGACCTGCGCAAGCTGGCCGTGTTCCTAGGGGGCTTCATGCCGGAAGCTGCAGCCGACGTAGCCAACGTGCAGCTAGCGGGCCTAACGGCCCTGGTCGATAAGTCGCTGCTGCGCACCGCGCTGGGCGGCCGCTTCGACCGCCACCCGCTGCTGTACCAGTTCACCCGGGAGAAGCTGGCGGAGGAGCCGGCGCTTCAGAAAGAGCTGGAGGAGCTGCACGGCCGCTACTACCTCAGGCTCCTGCGCGACAACTACGGCGGGCTGGAGACCAAGGACCACCAGGAGGCGCTGGCACTGTTCGAGGACGAGCACGCCAACGTGATCGCGGCGTGGCGCTGGGCTGTAGCCACCACCCGCGTCGACGAGTTGCGAGAGTCGACCTGGGCGCTGGATTCGGTCCTCACGTTCCGCGTGCCGGAAGGGCGCGCCATGATAGCCGAGGCGATAGCGGGACTCGACGAAGGGAACCCCACGCACAGGTCTGCACTGGCGTACCTGCTGATCCAGCAGGGGCACTTCATCTACCTGCTGCACGGCGCCAGCCCAGAGCATGACGCCTCGATCGAGCGCGGGCTCCGGCTCTTCAGGCAGCTGGGGGAACCGGTGGGGTTGATGCGCGGGCTGATAGGTCTGGGCGTCAGCCGGGAATCCAAGAACGACCTGCAGGGCGCCCGCGACATCTTTCTCGAGGGGCTCGAACTGGCGCGCGTTCACGGAACGCCGCGCGACGTCAGCCTTTACCTCTCCAACCTACTGAACGTCGAAAGGGAGCTCAGCGAGCCCGCAGCCTTCGTGGCGCTTTGTGACGCCGCCACCGAGGAGCTCACTGCCCTGGGGAACACTGTGGTCCCGGCTCGGATAGTGTTCGGTCTGGGAACCTACCTGCTTCAGCACGGTGACGCGGAGGCGGGTCAGGCGCTGGCGGAGGAGGGGCTGGAGCAGCTCCGCCAGGTGGGTGACCGGCGCTTCATACCGTTCGGCTGGTTGGCGCTGCAGGCCGCTCAGCGCGGCGATCACCAGGAGGCCGAGTCGTTGGCTCAGGAAGGTTACGCCGTGGTCATGGAGGCCGGGGACCGCTTCGACGAGGTGGTACTGCTGCAGGTGCTGGGTCAGGTGGCCCACCTCCGCGGCGAGCGCGAACTGGCAGCCCAGCGACTCAGCGAGGCCCTGCGCGCCGCCGTGGCCATAAGCCATGGCGGCTTACTGGTCGACACGCTGCTGCAGCTGGCGGAGGTGCTGGCCACGGCCGGCGACCTGGAGCAGGCTGCTACGTGGCTCGGCTTCGTACGCGTCCAGGAGGGCCTGACCCGCCGCCACCTGCAGAAGGTCGAGGCTCAGGTCAAGGATGTGCGCCGGCGGTTGGAGGAGGAGGCGCTAGCGAGCTCGTTCGAGCGCGGCGGCCGGTTGACGCTGGAGTCGGTGGTAGGTGAGCTGGTTGCGTGAAACAGCGGCTTAGGCGCCCGTCAAACGAGCTCCAGAGGCGTGGCTGCAGGATAACTACCCAGGAACTTAACGAAGGCGGCCTTACGCATCAGGTCGGTCATGGCGGCCGCCACGTTGGGCTCTTCTATATGGCCGTCGATGTCGATGTAGAACAGGTAACTCCACGGCTTGTCGCGCCGGGGCCGCGACTCCAGCTTGGTCATGTTGATGTCGTGCTTGGGGAACACCTCCAGGCAGGCCACCAGGTCGCCGGGTCGGTGCCGCGTGGCCAGCACCAGGGAGCTCTTGCAAGGCCCGGCTGGCGCCGGCGGCTCGCTGGACCCCAGCACGAAGAAGCGCGTGTAGTTGAAAGGCAGGTCCTCGATGTGCTCAGCCACTATCTCGAGGCCGTACGCCTCCGCGGCGCGCTGGCTGGCAATGGCGGCGCGGCCCTCTCCGCCGTTCTGGGCCAGCAGCTTGGCGGCGCCGGCGGTGTCGAAGTCGGTCACGGCCTCGAAGCCGTGCTGGCGCAGGAACTTCTGGCACTGCGCCAGCGCCTGCGGGTGGCTGTATACCCGTTTCACGTCCTGCAGCTTCACGCCGGGCTTGACTAACAGGTTGTGGTGCACCCTCACGATCTGCTCGCCGACCACGTTGAGCACGGAGTCGGTCAGCAGGTCGTACGTCTGGTTTATCGAGCCCGCCAGACTGTTCTCCACGGGCAGGCAGGCGTAATCGCAGTCGCCGGACGCGGCCGCCTGGAACGCCTCGTCGAAGGTTGGAAAACCGACGGTCTCCGCGCCGGGCGCGAAGTTCCCGGCCGCCTCTTCGCTGAAAGCGCCCTGCACGCCCTGGTACGCCACGCGGATACGTTTGCCTGTCATGCGGGAGTGTATCAGGCGGCTAGCTCAGCGATTCGACCTGGCGCTGCATGTCGGTGACGCGGTCAGCGGCGTCCTTCAGGTCGGCCCGCAGCTCGTGCAGATGCTCCAGCTCGGCGCCCACGAAGCGGGTGTAGGGGCTGATGGCGCCGGTGAGCTTCTCCTGCGAGCGCGACAACTCCAACTCGAACTGCTGGCGCACGCTCTTGTCGATGGTGTCCTGCAGTTCGGCCATCTTGGCGCGCAGCTCGCGCTTCGCCTTGCGCTTCTGGCCCGGCAGCACGAGGAGGCCGGCGCCCATGACGGTGAGCCCTAGAGCGATGCCGGTGATGTCGAGCGCGGCGCCAGTCATCATGGCCACCAGCGCGGCGGACAGGCCCAGACCGCCCACCTCCATGATGCCGGTCTGGACCACGGCGCCCTGCAGCCGTTCCGCCAGTCGGCTGGCTTCGTTCCTGGGGTCGTACTCCTCCAGCGCCTCCTCGGCGGTCTCGCGCAGACTGCGCACCAGCGCCTGCCGGTCGTACTGAAAGCGCCCGCCCACCTCGCCTATCACGTTGGCCTGCTCGGCGGCGCGGCGCTCGTTCAGGTAGCGCATGACGTCTTCCCACAGTTGCAGGTTGCGCTGAATGAACCAGTCCACCAGGTCGTGCAGCGCCGAGTCGATCTCGGCCTCGGCCTTGCCGACCACCTTCGAATGGAACGCTTCCTTCATGCGTTCAGAGTTCATGAGCTTGGGTATCCGGCTCAGCCGGATGGTCTCGTCGAAGAAGTCCTCGCCGCGCTTCTCGATCTGCTGCAGCACGCCCTTCAGGCGCGCCACGTAAAGGCTGAGGTCACGGTGCATATCGCGGTCGAACTGCTTGCGCTGCCGGTCTATCTCGGCGAGCGTGGTGTTGTCGTCCTGCAGCAGCTCGAGCCGGTTGTCGAGCACTCCCAGGTACTGGCCCGACGCGTGCGCAGCTACACCCAGTGGCGAGGCGAGCTTGAGCTTCACCCGGTCGGTTCCCAGGCGCGCGGCGATGGCGTTCTCGAGCGGGATCATGCCGCTGGCGGCGTAAGCCGCTTCGTCCCTGGCCTGCCGCGCCGCCAGGCCCTTGCGGGCGCTGACGCCGAACACCTCCACGCTGTTCACGCCCAGCGTCTCGCGGGCGTTGTCCCTCACGTACTCGAGCACCTTCTTGCGCTCTTCCTCCTCGGCCAGGATGTCGAACTTGTTAACTACCATCAGGACCTTGCGGCCCCAGGAGGCGATGAGCTCCAGGAACGTGCGCTCGCTCTGCGTGAACGGCCGGTCGGCGCTGGTCACGAACACCACCAGGTCGGCACGCGGCACGAAGCGCTCGCTGAGCTCCTGGTGTTTGGCCACGATGGCGTTGGTGCCCGGGGTGTCTACGAACGCCACCGCGTCGAGTAGAGGGTTCGGGTAAGTGCGGCGCACCACGTTGGGGCCGTCGGCTCGCTCGCTCGCCTCGTCCCCGTAGGTGATCAGTGTTACGCGGTCCGTTGTGGGGGTCACGCCTTCCGGCATGACCTTCTCGCCCAGCAGTGCGTTCACCAGGCTCGACTTGCCGGCGTTAAACTCGCCGGCCACCACGAGCATGAACAGACCGTCGAGGTCGGCTAGCGCAGTGCGTACGTCGCTGACGTCCTGCGGCTCGGCCTCGAGCTTGCCCAGCAGGACCAGCAGGTCGGTGAGTAGTTGGCGCTCGGCGGCCACCAGGTCGTGGACGCTGTCCGGCAGCTCGATCATGGAGGGAAGATACCACGCGCCAATCGGCACAAACGGCGTCGGTGCAGGGGCGACGCGGGCCGCAGGTGCGGGCGCGCGCTAGGTGTGGGCGCGGTAAAGTCGGCCGGAACCGGAGGCTAGATGCAGGCACAACGCAAGTACGAAGAGTTCCTCGCCGAAGCGGCCGTCATCAACGACCTGGGCAAGGCGGCCGCGCTGCTCTCGTGGGATCAGGACACTTACATGCCGGAGGGCGGCTCGCAGGGGCGCGGCCACCAGATGGCGACCCTGGACTCCATCCGCCATGCGCGCCTTACAAGCGCCCGGATGGCCGACCTGCTCAGTGCGCTGGAAGCGGCAGAGCTGCCGGCCGACGGGGTGGAGGCCGCCACGGTGCGTGAGGCGCGCCGCGCCTACGAGCGAGCGACGAGGCTGCCGAGCCGGCTGGTCGAGGAACTGGCGCGGCAGAGCAGCAGCGCACGCCTGGCATGGGTGAGGGCGCGCGAGGCCGACGACTTCGGCCTGTTCGAACCCGAACTGGCCCGCATGGTCGAGCTAAAGCGCGAGGAGGCCGACGCGGTCGGTTTCGAGACCGAGCGCTACGACGCGCTGCTAGACGAGTACGAACCCGGCGCCACGGTGGCCGAGGTGCGCCGCATCTTCGGCCGCCTGCGGGAGGAGCAGGTGGCGCTGCTGGCCGAGATCGGCGACAGCAGCGTGAAGCTGTCCGACGCGCCGCTGCTGCTGGGCTTCCCGCCCGCCGAGCAGGCTGCGTACGTTGCCTCGCTGGCTGCAGCTGTGGGTTACGACTTCGGGCGGGGGCGCCTGGACGAGACCATCCACCCGTTCGCGGAGTCCATGGGGCTTAACGACGTCCGGATCACCACGCGTTACGATCACGGCAACCTCGCCACCGCACTGTTCGGCACGCTGCACGAGGTCGGCCACGCGCTGTACGAGCAGGGCATCGACCCCGCCTTCTCGCGCACCCCGCTAGCCCACGCGGCGGGGCTGGGCGTGCACGAGTCGCAGTCGCGCTTGTGGGAGAACCTCGTGGGCCGCAGCCTCGCCTTCTGGCAGGGCAGCTACCCGAAGCTGCAGTCTGCGTTCGAACCGCGCTTACGCGACGTGCCCCTCGCGGCCTTCCACCAGGCCATCAACGTGGCGCGCCCCAGTCTAGTGCGCATCGAGGCCGACGAGGTGAGCTACAACCTCCACATCCTCGTCCGCTTCGAGCTCGAGACAGCGCTGCTGGACGGTGACCTGGCCGTGAAGGACCTGCCGGCCGCCTGGAACGACCGTTACCGCGACTACCTGGGCGTGGTTCCTACCTCCGACCTGCAGGGCTGCCTGCAAGACATCCACTGGTCGGTCGGGCTGTTCGGGTACTTCCCAACCTACGCACTGGGGAACCTCATGAGCGTGCAGCTCTTCGAGGCCGCCGAGAGGCACGTAGGGGACCTGGAGGGCGCCATCCGCGCGGGCGACTTCGCGCCGCTGCTGAGCTGGTTACGGAAGAACGTGCACCGGCACGGGAACCGCTACTCGCCTGCCGAGCTGCTGGAGCGCGCAACCGGCGCGAGGCTCGACGCCGGCCCTTACCTGGACTACCTGAGGGCGAAGTTCGGCGGGCTTTACCAGTTGAGCCCGGCACGTACCGGCGCGTGAGCGTTCTCAAGGCGACGCGGGCTAGACTTGCAGCGATGTTCGGTCTTCGTTCCACACCATTCAGGCCGCTCTTGCTGGCCGCTCTGCTGCTGCTGGCGGCGCTGCCGACGGCGGCCGCACAGATAGGCGAGGAGCCCGGCTCCGTGGCGGCAGCGCTTAGCGACTACGCACCAGAGCCTGCCGGTCAAGCCGGCACTTACACCGCCGCGTCGGACTTCGTGTTCGTGGTCCACGACGTGGGCGGCGTCACGATCGGCGTCAGCGGTGAAGGCGTGCTGAACGACGCCAACATGCGCTTCGTGGGCGCCCTGGTGGGCGCCGCCACCGGCTACGGTGAGAGCATCGCGGGGCCGGTAGCCGACTTCTTCCGGAGCCGCTCCGCTGACCTTGTGGGTCAGGGTGAGGTGCCGATCGAAGTGGTCGAGTACCTGATGCACGTGACGGTCAGTGCCGGGGAGGGCGAAGCGCCCCCTACTTTGGCTATTCGCTTCGAACCAGACGTCATCGCCGAGGAGCTCTTCGGCGCCCCCGCGCACGTGCTCGGCCCGGCCGACGCGCGTTACGTGGTGCGCGAGTTCACCGACCTGCAGTGCCCGTTCTGCGCGCAGTTCCTCGAGCTGGGCATGCCCGTCGTCGAGCAGTTGCTGGAGCGCGGCGACGTGCGCTTCGAGGTGTTCCACTTCCCACTCAAGAGCATCCACCCCAACGCCATGGCGGCGGCGGAGGCCACCGAGTGCGTGGCGGAAGGGGCCGCCGAGCAGGCTGGCCCCGAGGCGGGCGAGGCCGCGTTCTGGACGTTCCACGACGCGCTCTTTCGCGAGCAGGCGCGCTGGTCCGGTCTAGCCGACCCGGTGAACATGTTCGTGACCATAGCCACGGAGGCGGGCGTCCCGGCGGGCGGCCTGGGCCTATGCGTCCGCAGTGGCCGCTTCACCGACCTGGTGGAGGCGAGCTACAGGAACGCCGTGCAAGACCTGAGCCTCACAGGCACGCCGAGCGTGTTCCTAGGTGGCCTCCGGGTAGGCGATTACGCCAGCATCGACGACTACCTGCGGCTCATGCGACTAGCCGATGCCCTCGGCGCCCAGTAGGCGCGTGTGGGCCAGGCCGCGCTTTCCCGTGACGCACGTGCCCGAAACCTGTACATTGGGGAATCAAACAGTAAACGGCCTGTAACGGAGTCATGGCGACAGGTGGTTGAAGAGCCTGAGAGGGGCGCTCGATGACGGAAGCGAATCAGTACCCGAGCCTGGTCTGGCACCTTAAGAACACGGAGCTGTTCGAGGACCTGACGCCCGAAGAGATCGAGCAGATGGCTCGCATCACGCCCTATAAGCGTTTCGCTGCGGGCGAGATCATCTATCACATGGAGGACCCCGCCGACGCGCTCTACTTCGTGCGCGACGGCATGGTGAAGATCAGCATGTACTTCCCCAACGGCAAGGAGATGATCCTCGGCCTGCTGGGCAAGTACGACATCTTCGGCGAGCTGCTGTTGCTCGAGAGCGAGCGGCGCCCCAACCAGGCCGAGGCGGTGGTCGACACCACCCTCATCGTCATGCCTGAAGCCGAGTTCCAGCGCCTGCTGCAGCAGCAGCCGCGCATCGCCATGAAGTTCATCCAGGTCATGAGCACGCGCCTGTGGCAGGCGCAGCAGTGGCAGGCCGAGGTGGGCGCCTTCGACGCTCCGGGGCGGTTAGCGAACCTGCTGCTCAGGTTGGCCAACGACTTCGGCGCCGAGTCCGAGCGCGGCACGGTCATCGACCTCAGCCTCACGCAGCAGGACCTGGCCAAGATGATAGGTGCCACGCGCGAGACCGTTAGCCACTGCCTGGCGCGGCTGCTGGAGTACGGCGCTGTCAGGCGCCGCCGCGCGCCGATAACCGTGAACGTCGAGAAGCTGCAGGAGTTCCTCGACGAGGCCAGCCTTTAGCGGTCAGAGCTTCACCCGACGTCACGGCAGCTCGGCCGGGCTGAACAAGTGTTAGCGTTCAGGGCATGAGTCAAGCCGCCAGTTACCTGGTTCGCACCGATTCCGGCGACGTCATCGTGAGCGTTAAGGCTGGCGCAGGCGGGCTGGACGACGACCTTATTCAGTTGCAGGCGGCCCCGACCGACGCGGCAGCCGGGTTCGACATGGTCACCCCGCTGCGCGCGTTCGGCGCGAAGATGGTCGACATCATCGAACTGGCCGGGACCGCTGGCTTCGGTGGCAGCGCCACCCTGCGTGAGATGCTGGTCAAGGAGAAGGCCACGCAGGAACTCAAGCGCATAGAGCTGTTCGCCCGCAGCGCGCGGGTCGAGTGAAGGGTTCCCGCGCGCCCGCTGATCACTCCCGCCTAGGGCTTTCAGTCGTCGTCTTCTTCGTCCTCGTCGTCCTCGTCCACCAGCTCGCCTAGATCGGCCAGCAGCTCCTTGTAGAGCGATAGCGAGAAGTCGCGGATGGCGGTCAGCGCAGCGTCGCCCCGCAGGTCCGCCGACACGCGCCGCTCGGCCACGTCGACGACGCTGGCGAGCAGGTCGTCGAACATGGGCCACGGACCGGTGAAGGTGTCGTCGTCGTCCTCGTCGTCGGCCTCGGCTACGCTGTCAGCGGCGCGTGCCTGTGCGCTTGGCGGCTTCTGAGCGGCCGCCCCACTGGGCGCGGCGCGCTTGCCCGCGCTTCGCTGCTGCCTGGCGGGCTTGCCGGCTCCGTTACCAGTTTCCCTGGCGCTCAACTCGGCCAGCGCCTCAGCCGCCGCGGACTTCTCCGACTCGCGTTTCGATCTACCTTGACCCGTACCTATGACCGCGCCGTCCACGACGACGTCGGTGATGAATACGGGCTCGTGCTCTGGTCCTGTCTTGGCGGTGTCGAACTCGGGTCTCGCGAGCCCGAGCTTCTGCGCCTTCTCGATCAGGAGCCCCTTCGGGTGCGCCATTGCGCCCTCCTATACTTCCGAACTCTCCGGTTGGGTCGAGCTGAGCCGGCCGTATGGCCAACTCTCGGGCAGCTGCCGGGCGCCCGCCTCAGGCTGTTGGGCACCGGCCATGTGCGGCGGTATGGTGCCCACCAGCTTGAGCCACGCGCCCGGCAGCTGCGCCCGGAAGGCTACCACGCGACCCGCGCCGCGTGCCGGGACGGCGGCGCGTTGGCGTCCGAGCGTCCGCGGCTGGGCCCACGCCGCTAAGGCTGCCGAAGGTGCGCTACCATGGTGCGCATGACACGCGTGCTTCTGTGTGACGACCACGCCATGTTCCGGCAGGGCCTGAAGAGCATCCTCGAGACCGAGGACGATTTCCGCGTCATCGGTGAGGCCTCCACGGGCCGAGAGGCCGTGCGCTACGCCCTGGAGACCAAGCCCGACGTGGTGCTCATGGACATCCAGATGCCCGAACTCGACGGCGTGGCGGCGACCAAGGCGATCCTGGCGGAGCAGCCCGACACGCGCGTGATCATCCTCACCATGTACCGGCAGGACCGCTACGTGTTCGAGGCCGTTAAGGTGGGCGCCCGCGGTTACATGCTGAAGGACGCCGGCGCGACCGAGCTCATAGACGCCATCCGGCGCGTGGCGGCGGGGGAGACGCTGCTCAACGCCGAGATGGCCGCGTCTATCCTCGACGAGTTCCGTAAGCTCGGCGACCTGCCCAGTCACCCGGAGCACAAGATCAGCGAACTGACCGAGCGCGAGGAGGACATCCTGCGCCTCCTGGCGCAGGGCGCCTCGAACCAGGAGATCGCCGATTCGCTCGGCGTGAGCGAGAAGACCGTGCGCAACCGCCTATCGGAGATATTCTCCAAGCTGCGCCTGAACAACCGCACGCAGGCGGCGCTGTACGCGCTGCGCGAGGGCATAGCCACCCTGCAAGACACCGATCAGTGAGCAGCCGCGTCGCAGCGGCCGCTGCCAGAGGCACGGTCGACGCTGAGGCGTTGCAGGCTCTGCTGCTTGAGATCGCCACCACGCCCGCACCCACCGGCGCTGAGGCGGCGCGCGGTGAGGTCGTGGCGCGTCACTGGCGCGCCGCCGGGCTGGAGCCGCGCTTCGACGAGGTCGGCAACGTGGTGGCCAGCATGCCCGGCACCGGCGCCGGTCGTCGCACCGCGGTCATGCTGGCGTGCCACCTCGACAGCGTGTTCGCACTAGACGTCGACGTCAGCGTGGACCGCACCGACCCGGCCCGCTGGGTGGGCGCCGGGCTGGGCGACAACGCAGCCTCGCTGGCCGCGCTCACGCAGTGGGCGCTGCAGCCGGGCTCCGCCGCGCGGCCCGACCTGACCCTGGTGGCCACGGTGGGTGAGGAGGGCCTAGGCGACTTGCGCGGCGCGCGCCACGCGGTGGCGAGTATGGGCGCGCAGCACGACGTGTTCGTGGCGCTGGACGGCTACCTCGGCTCCGTCATCGACGTGGGCGTGGGCTCGCGGCGTTACGAGGCCACCTTCTCTGCGCCCGGCGGGCACTCCTGGGGCGATTACCCCTCACCCAGCGCCACGCACGCAGCTGGCGACGCCATGGCGCGGCTGGCTGACCTGCGGGTACCGAAAGTGCCGCGCTCCAGCCTGAACATCGGGCAGATCTGGGGTGGAACCAGCATCAACGCCATCGCCGAACGGGCCGGCTTCAACCTCGACATGCGCAGCGTGGACCAGGCGGCCCTGTCGGGCCTGGAGCGCGTCGCCATCGGGGCCATCCGCAAGGCCGCTGAGGCGCGCGGGGCGCAAGTAAAGCTGACCCAGGTGGGTGACCGGCCGGCTGGCACCTGCAACAGCCCGCGCCTGCTGCAAGCCGCCAAGGACGCCTTCGAGGCGGTCGGGATCAACCCCACCACCAACGCGGGCAGCACCGACGCCAACGCCGCCATGGCGCAAGGTATCGCGGCGCTCTGTTTCGGCGTCTACCGCGGCGGCAACGCGCACAGGCTCGACGAGTGGGTCGATCCTGCCTCGCTGGTACCCGGTGTGCTGGCGTTGCGTGAGCTGCTCGCCCGGCTGGCTTCGCTCCGCCCCTGATTAGCTCCTGCTAGTCGACCGTGCCGCGGCGCGCCTTGCGGGCCGCCAGCGCCATGCCGTCCACGGTCTCGTTCTCGCTGTGACCGGCGTGCCCCTTGGTCCAGGTCCACTCGACCTGGTGGCGCTGCTCGAGCTCCAGCAGCCTCTCCCACAGGTCGCGGTTCTTGACGGGCGCCTTCGACGCTGCGCGCCAGCCGTTGCGTTGCCACTTGGCGAGCCAGCCGTCGGTGAACGCCTTCTTCAGGTACTGGCTGTCGGTCACGAGCTGCACGCGGCACGGCTGCTTCAGTTCCTCGAGTGCGCGCACCGCAGCGGTGAGCTCCATGCGGTTGTTGGTGGTGCCGGCCTCGTAACCGGAGGCCGCCGTGGTGCGCTGGCCGTACCTGAGCAGGAAGGCCCAGCCGCCGTGCCCGCTAGCGGTGTCGCACGAGCCGTCTGTGAACGCCTGCACCAGCTTGGGTTGCACCGTCACAGCCGCTCGAGCACGACCACGGCGGCCGCCTGGCCGCGCGCGTGAGTGAGCGACAGGTGGGCGCGCAGGCCCTGCTGCTCCATGGCCTGCGCCAGCTCCGGGGCGAAGCGCAGCACCGGCTTCTTGCCCTCCTTGGCGACCCAGACGTCCTTCCAGCCGAACGAGGTGGGCCACACCTTCTGGAACGCTTCCTTGGCGGCGAAGCGCGCAGCCAGGCCAGGCACCAGGTCGATGCGCCCCTGGAGTTCGGTCAGCTCGTCGGGGTGGAACACGCGTTTCACGAAGCGCTTCGGGTTGCTCTGCATGGCGCGCCTTATGCGCCCCAGCTCTACCAGGTCGAGCCCCACCGCAACGATCATCCGCGCCACTCGCGCCCGTGCTCGGCCACACCGTCCTGGCTGGCTACGAACGCCAGGTCGGCCACGCCGAGGAACAGGCCGTGCTCCACCACACCAGGCAGTTCGGCTAGCGCGAGGGCGAGGGTGGGCGCGTCGAAGGGCTCCGTGCCGGCAGCACCGAAGCGGCAGTCGTAGATGAGGTTGCCGTTGTCGGTAACGAGCGGCTCCCTGCCCGCCATGCGCGGCGCGGTGACGGCGCCCAGGTACTCGAGCGCCCTGCGAGTGCGCTGGTGACCGAACGGCACGACCTCTACGGGTACCGGCGCCCGCTGACCGAGCCAGCTCACGTACTTGCTGTCGTCGCCTATCAGCACGAAGCGGGTCGCAGCCACGGCTACGATCTTCTCTCTGGTCAGTGCGCCGCCCAGACCCTTTATGGCGTCCAGGCCGGGCGCGAGCTCGTCCATGCCGTCGATGGCGAGGTCCACCCCGCTGGGCGGTAACTCCGTCAGACGGATGCCCAGGGCGGCGGCCTGCTCCTCGGTCTGGCGCGAGGTGGCGACCCCCGCCACGTCGGTGAGCTCACCCGTCCTGAGCTTGTCGCCCAGGCCCTCTACCAGCCACTTGGCGGTGCTGCCGGTGCCCAAACCGAGGAGCATGCCGCTCTCCACTAGCGCTAGCGCCCGCAGGGCGGCCTGACGCTTGAAGTGCTCGACTCCGGTCGGGTTCATGCCAGCGGACCGCGCGCCGCTGGAAGCGTTGTTCTCGTTCACCCGCAAAGCATACCGGTACCGCAGCGGGCACGCCGCGCGGGGCCGGCTTGTAGTCGGCGTGGGCGGTACTCAGCCGCCACCGCCGCCAGCTGGTTATCCTTTGTTCCGTGCAGGCGCCTTCCGTTAAGACTCCCCCCACAACCGACAGCGGCGCTAGACCCGGCCTGGTGCTGGCCAGCGCGTCGCCCAGGCGCTCGGAGCTGTTGGGGCTGCTGGGGCTCAAGTTCCAGGTCGCACCCGCACACATAGACGAGACCCCGCTCGCCGGCGAGGCGCCCGAAGCGCTGGCTGGCCGCCTGGCGCTCGGGAAAGCGCGGGCCGTGGCGCAGGGGCGCGGCAGCGAGCTGGTCATAGCGGCCGACACGGTGGTGGCGCTGGAGGGGCGCTTGCTAGAGAAGCCCGCCTCCGAGGCGGAGAACCGAGAGTTCACGCGGCTGCTGGCCGGCAAGCGACACGACGTGTACACGGGACACGCACTGGCGCTGCGAGGCGCCGAGGAGGTGCTGGTGGTGCGCAGCGGAGTGCGCTTCAGGCAGCTGACCGAGGCCGAGATCGCCTGGTACGCCGCCACCGGCGAGGGGCGCGACAAGGCGGGCGGCTACGCGCTGCAGGGGCAGGGCGCCGTGCTGGTAGAGGCTATCGAGGGCTGCTGGTCGAACGTGGTTGGCTTGAGCCTCCCGAACCTGGTACTGGCGGCGCGCAGGCTGGGGGTCGAACTTGTCTAGCACCATCAAGGCCTGGTACGTGTTCGTGGCGCTCGGCCTGGTCACGTTCCTGCTCGCGGCGTTCGTGGGCCGCGTCCCCACCGACTTCACCGCCGCCGTGGCGCTGCCGCACGACCTGCTGCACCGCGCAGGGGTCAACCTGCAGCTCACCCTGCAGAGCGCGGTCGACAGGCGCGACCTGCGCAGCGAGGTAGCCAGCCTGCAGGAGCAGCTGGCGCTCACCGAGCAGGCGCGGCGCGATCTCGAACTGCAGCTCGGACGCCTGCAACAGGCGCTCACCGTGAGCACTACACAGGCGCCCGCGGTGGTGGCGGTGGCCCCGGTGGTGGGCGGCGACGCCGGCCCGGAGATCGCTCGCCTGCGGCTGGGCCTGGGCAGCTCTTCGGGCCTGCAGCGCAACATGCCGGTCACGGTGCCCGCGGGACTGGTGGGCATCGTGACCGAGGTCGCTCCGTGGAGCGCGGTGGTGACCACTGTGCAGGACCCTCAGTCGCGCGTGGGCGTTAGCGTGCGCGGCAAGGGCGGGCAGGGCATAGCCGTGGGCGAGGTGGGCGGCCTGGTGCGGGTCACGCGCTTCATCGTCGACGAGCCGGTGGAGGTCGGCGACGTGGTCGAAACCTCCAGCTTCGGGGGGCTGTTCCCGGCCGGCCTGCTGGTGGGCGTGGTGCAGGAGGTCCTGCCGCCCGACCCCAACGAGCTGCGGCGAAGCTTCATCGTGGCGCCGGGCGTGGACCTGGCCACCCTGCAGGACGTGGTGGTGCTGGCCCCGCAGTAGGGCCCGCCAACTACTTGACTACGAAGCTCACCAGCCGGCCGGGTACGACGATCTCTCGCGCCAGCTCCTTGCCCTCTAAGTGGCGCGCCACGTTGGGCTCGGCCTTGGCTATGGCGGCGATGGCGTCCTTGGTGGCGTCGGCCGGCACCTCCACCTGACCGCGCACCTTGCCGTTCACCTGCACGGCCAGCGTCACCGTGTCGCTCACCAACGCTGCCGGGTCGAACGACGGCCAGCTCTGCAGGTGTACCGAGCCGTCCTCGCCCAGGCGGTGCCACAGCTCCTCGGCGATGTGAGGCGCGATGGGGGCGAGGAGCTTGAGGAGGGTGCTCACGCCCGCGCGCCACTCGGGGCTGCCAGCCAGCCCAGCAGCGCGCGCCTTAGTGAGGGCGC
>Ga0265293_10007168_pt1 | contig 17369 bp, 18 predicted proteins | sample Munlanlewell138R_FD_192505 | JGI IMG/M metagenome (GOLD analysis project Ga0265293, IMG submission 192505) | Leachate microbial communities from a municipal landfill in Southern Ontario, Canada - Leachate well 138R | ecosystem: Engineered > Solid waste > Landfill > Unclassified | place: Canada...
CTCGATGCGCCCGCGCAGCTCGTCCGGCAGCTCGCGCCAGGCGCTCGGGTTGCGGTCGGAGTAGCCCGCAAAGCCTGCCTGCCGCTTCACCGCCAGCGCCCGGAACTGGCTGACTTCCATCTTGGCGTGCGCCTCGGCCCGCTTGCGGTCTTGCTCGCTGACCTGGACGGCCGCCGGGCGCTCCGGCTCGGCCTTGGCCTGGGACGGCTGCGCAAGGCCCGCAAAGGCCCGCTGCTGGCCTTCCTGCATGATGGCCGCCGCGTGGTGCCGTGGGTCTTTCCCGGCCGCCTGGAACTCCTGGGCGACGGCAAGCTGCGCTTTCGCCACGTCCAGCGCCAGGCCGCCGCCTGCGGCCTCGGCACGCTCAACGCCAGCCCGGAACCCGGCCAGCGGGTCGGGGGCCGGTCGCTCGACCTGGGGCCGCTGCGGGGCGGCCTGCTCGCCGCGTTCCTGGGCCACCTGCTGCCGGAACTTCGCCGCGATCTCGGCCGCCCGGCGCTTCTTCTCATCCTCGGGCGCGCGCTCGATCTGCTGCGGCCGCTGCATGGTCGGCGTGCCGGCAATGTCGGTCGCGGGCATGAGGTCGGGGCGGCCGTGGCGTTCCAGGTTGCGGCGCAGGCCGTCGCGCATCTTCCCGGCCAGCTCGGCCACCTTCGCCCGACCGCGCTCGATCCAGCGGCGCACCACGCTTTCGCCATCGAAGCCGCGACGGTCGGCAAAGTCCAAGGTGCTTTCCTTCGGCCGCTCGCGGCCCAGCACCTGGGCCAGCTTCCCGGCGGCCAGCTCGGGCGCGGTGCGAACGTGCCAGGTGTTGCGCTCGGCCGTGGTGCCGTCCGGCAGGCGGACGGTTTCAGAGCCGCCATGTTCCAGGCCGATACGGTCGCCTCGCTTCGCCCCGCTGGCCGCAATGGCGCGTTCAAGATCGACGCCCCAAATGGTGTGCCGTTCGCCCTTGTCGTTTTCCAGGGTGGCAAAGTAGCTGGCCCGGTTCTCCGGCTTGTTCTCGTAGGGCGCTGCGCCATGATCGACCAGGCGGCCGGCGCGGCGGTCGGTGAAGTCGTCGGCTCCTGCAAACAAGGTCGCCGCCTCGCGGTGCCGAGTCATGCCGACATAGGCAAGGCTTCTATCCATGCCGGGGGTCGCCAGCAGGTAAGCCCTATCGACCGTGACGCCCTGGGCCTTGTGAATGGTGACGGCGTAACCATGATCGACGGCGGCATATTGCGCGGCCTGGAACCGGCGGGCTTCGCCGCTGTCCAGGCGCACGGCCAGGCTTCCATCTTCCGAATGCTCGACGGTGCCAAGAGTGCCGTTCTTCACGCCAAGGTCGCGGTCGTTTTTCAGGAATACGATGCGGTCGCCTGGGGCAAATTCCCGGCCGCCGCGCTCGGTCATAAAGCGGGCCGTGCCGCGCAGCTCGCCGCGTTCTTTGCGGGCCTGGCGCACGGCTTCATTGAGCGCCTGCACGTCCTTATTGCTGTGCGCAAGGATGATCTGGCTACCCTTGCCCTGGTCGCCCACATACGCGGCCGCCAGGGCCTCGCGTGCGGCCTCGCGGCTGTCGTGAATCTGCACATGCCCGCGCTCGGCATATGCGGCAAGGCCATCGGCAACGGAGCCGCGTGCAAGCTCCTGTCCGGCGGCCCGCGCCCATGCTTCTTTCTGGCGTCGAACCTCTGTGATTTCCGCCGCGCCGACATGCTGCACAACGCCCCGGAAGGCAGCGCCGGCCTCGATGGCGGCAAGCTGCTTATCGTCACCCAACAGGACGACTTTTGCGCCCGCCTGTTCGGCCGCCTTCAACACGCGGCCAAGCTGCCGGCTCCCGATCATGCCGGCTTCGTCGATCACAAGAACGTCGCGGGAAGTGAGCTTGTCCTTGCCGTTCTTCCAAGCAAGTTCCATGCTCGCAATCGTCCGGCTTTCGATGCCGCTGCCCGCCTGCAATTCATCGGCCGCTTTGCCGGCCAGGGCAGCGCCACGCACGTTATAGCCGGCCGCCTCCCACGCTTCGCGGGCAACCTTCATGCTGAACGATTTGCCGGTGCCGGCGTCACCGATGACAACGGCCAGGCTGCCCGGATTGAGAACGTGCCGGACGGCGTTCTGCTGCTCTGCCGATAGGGTGCCCGCGCCGTCAATCGCGGCACTTACGATGCGCTCGGAAACGCCGTGCTGGCCGCTACTCGCCAGGCGCTCGGCGCTATCGACCATCGCCCGCTCGGTGTTGATCATTTCGCGGGTGGAGAATTTCGCCGGCTCGCGCCCGCTTGCCGGTTCAAGCTCGACCAACAGCGGGGAGTTTTCCAGCTTCGTTAGCAGCGCCTGGAACTGTCCCGCGTCGTCAATGTAGCGGTTCAGCTCTGTAGCAATGTCGCGGCGCGTAAAGACCGCCTGCGTGGCCGTGATCTTGTCCAGGATGATTTCGGGCCGCTCGGCAATCTGCCGCGCTTGTTCTTGCCGGTCGGCGTTATGAACGTCGATCCGGTCAGCATCCAGGCCGCGCCGATCCATCGCAACGGCATCGCTGCCGATGTGCCGGGTCGGCGTCAGCTCTAGGCCCTGATCCTTATAGCTCCTGTGGTCGATCCTGACATCTAACCCGGCCCGCTCAAATGCCCGGTTTGCTGCGGCCGCCCACTCCCGCCGAAGCTCCAGAATGTCGCCTTGTGTGGTTCCTGGTATCCCTTCCTTCTTGCGGTCTTTGTTCGCCTTCTCGATGGCGGTTTTCTCACCTAGCGTTCCATCAGCGTGAATGGCCCGCGTAGTCGCCAGCATGTGAACGTGAAAATTGCGGTCGTCGCCGTCCCTGTCCGGGGCGTGAATGCACACATCCACGGCCACGCCGTAGCGGTCGGCGATGGCCTTTCCCATCTGCAAGGCCAGCTCGCGCCGGTCGGTCTCGTTCAGTTCATGTGGCAGAGCCGCCCGCCACTCGCGGGCCACTCGCGCATCCTTGCGCTTCTCGGCGGCTTCGGCGGCATTCCACAAGGCGGCACGCTCGGGAACCGGCACGCCTGCGGGCGTGACGATCTCGGCCGACATGACGCCGCCTTTCCGGGTGAAGTCGAACACTTCCCCGGTGCGCTCATCTACCAGCTTCGACGCAGACCGATAGGCGGCAGCAGCCACGGCGCTATGCCCGGCTGACCGTCCTATCGGATGCGTGTTGAAGTGATAGATCGCCATTTCTTCCCTTGGCGTTTTAGCCGCTAAAAAGGGGTGCCGGGGTATCCCCGGCCGCATGAGGGTTGCGCAGCAACCCGTAAGTGCGCATTTCGCTTCGCTCCATGACTATACCACCGCCGTGCCTTTCCTACCAGTGGTGCAACTGGTAAGATCATGGGTGCAATTCCGACCACAAACATAGGAGCGCATACGATGGCACGTAAGACACTCGCAGAACGCAAAGCGGCAAAGGTCGCGGAGCTTCAAAAGATCAAGGCCGAGCTGGCCGAGCTAGAAGCAAAGTCGGCTGAACGGATCGGCAAGATTGCCTTGGCTGCTGGCCTTGTTGATCTCGACCTGGACAACGACACGCTGAGAAAGGAGTTCGAGGCCATCGCCTCGAAGTTTCGCGGCCAGGAAAGCAAGCAAGCTGCATCGCCTTCGGCAGCGCCTAGCGCGGTCTGAGCGCGAGCTAGGAAGGTTTCGGATGAACGCCAGGAGAGAGGACGCACGGCGCAAGATTCAGCTTGGCGGCTTAGTCGTCAAAGCGGGGATGGCCGACTACCCGGCGGCGGTCGTGCTAGGGGCGCTGACGCTTGCTGCGAACGCGCTAAATGGGCCTAGTGCCGAAGCCGCCTTACAGCGTTTTCGTGAGGCCGGCGACAGGGCTTTTTCTGACGATAACGGAGCGGATGGCGGCAACCATCTGTAGCCGTCTTTTTGCCTGACAGAGAGGTGAAATCATGGATTTGAGAGACATACTTGAACGGCTTTGGGCCGCTATTCTTGCCCTGTTTTTTGGGGCCTGGTGCGTGTCGATGGCTCCCGCCCACGCGAACATTTTTCCGGCTTGCGACCCAGCGACGGAAGGCGCTCTCTTCTTCGGTGACGCCGATGCTGACGCCTGGGTGGCGCGGGTCTGCGACGCGCAGAACTCCACTTATCAGACGTGGCAAGAACGCCTGCAAACGCTCGACCTAGGGCAGCAAGATTTGTCGATGGCAACCAATGCCGGAGACTGGCAAAGCTACCGGGAGAAGTGGGCCGAGCTTCTGCCGATCTTGAAAGAGATGGAAACGGCCGCAATGGCGAACCGAACCGCCACCGGCGCGGCACCGATTGTCAGTTTGTACCGCTCCGATCTTGCGTACTTCCTACAGAATGCCGGCCTTGGCACTGCGAACAGCTTGGAGGCGTTCAGCGAGCGCGTGATTGCCGGTCTTGACGGCGAGCGCCCGGCGGCTGCGGCTACGGCCGGGGTCAATGTAGTTCAGCAGTCGGTGACGCGGGGCGTCGAGTTCGTGCGCGGCCTGGCGGCCGTGGAGACGGACAAGGTTCTTGCAGAGTATCGGGCGAACACGGACGCCCGCATTGCGGAGCGAAACGAACAGCTCCAGGGAACCACCCTGAGCGGCTATTTCGGCGGCTTTGGTCGCCGCATCAGTGAGGTGGGCGCGGGCTGGCTGTTCATGCTCGTAACGGTGTGCTTCGGCGGCGCGTGGCTGGCCCATCGTCGCAAGCAAAACCCGGTGACAGTCGGCGTAGCTGTCGGGCTGGCTTACCTGGTCCCATCGGTCGGTATGGTGCTTCTGTTCGTGTTCCTGCCGTTCATTCCAGGGTGGTTCGTCCTGGCTGCCACCGTAGCCGGAACGGTCGCCACTTATCTCAATGCCGGCAAGGTTTTCGCCTGGCTCGCGTCGGGGGTTGGCTATGATTCCCCGACTGGCCGGCGGCTGCGCGTGATTGGGGCCACTATCGACAATCTGCGCGGTACGCCTTCTGCCGCGCCGGCCGTGGCCGGCATAGCGCCGATAGCGGAGCTGGCCGAAGAAGCGAAAACGAACACGCACGGCTCCGCCCGCTGGGGCACGGTCGATGAAATCCGCCAAGGCGGCCACCTGGTTGCGCCCGGCAAGCCGGCCGGTTTCGCCCTGGGCCGGGTGGCCGATGCGCCCGCCGGCCTCGATCAGCGTTTCCGCTTTACCGGCCATGTCGTAACGGTCGCCCCTACCGGCTCCGGCAAGGGCATCGGCGCGGTGATTCCGAACCTCCTGGACTATCCCGGCTCGGCCCTGGTGCTCGACGTGAAGGGCGAAAACGCGGCCGTGACGGCTCGCGCCCGCCGGGCGCTCGGCCAGGCGGTCTATGTGGTCGATCCTTTCGGGGTCAATGGCGATGGCGGCGCGGCCTTCAATGTCCTGGATCGCCTTGATGTGTGGAACCCGGATTGCGTGAGCGAGTCGGCGATCCTGGCCGACGCCCTGGTGATCGCTGAAAGCAAAGGCGACGGCGTACATTTCGATGAGTCGGCCAAGAACTTCTTGCAGGGCCTTATGCTCTACGTCGCCGGCCTCGATGACGTGGAACGCCGGAACCTGGGCGAGCTGCGGCGCTTGCTGACCGCCGGGGAAGCGGAGTTCTTCGACCTCCTGGGCATGATGGCGGCGGATGAAACGGCCGCCTTCGGCATCCCCGCCAGGGCGGCAAACACCCTCATGGGCATGGGCGACAAGGAACGCGGTTCGGTGCTTTCAACGGCCCGCCGCAATACGGCGTTCCTTGATGACCCGCGAGTGTCGGCCGCGCTGTCGCGCTCGGACTTCGACTTGTCGGAAATCAAGTCCACGGCCATGACCGTGTACCTGGTCATGCCCGCCAATCGCATCGGCCCGAATGCCCGTTTCCTGCGCCTGTTCATCAGCTCTGTGATTGCGTCGATCACGTCGAGCAATGTGCAGCCGGCACACCGGGTCGCGTTCCTGCTCGATGAGTTCGGCCAGCTCGGCTACATGAAACAGATCGAGGACGCCGTTTCGCTGCTGCGCGGCTACGGCCTGGCCTTCTGGGTGTTCATTCAAGACCTGTCGCAGCTCAAGGGCGCATATCCGAAATGGCAAACCTTCCTGGCCAACTCGGCCAAGTCGTTCTTTGGCACTGACGACTACGACACCGCCAAGTACATCAGCGACAGCCTGGGCAAAGCCACTGTCGAATTTGAGACGGAGAACACCGGGCGCAATAGCGGTAGCGGCCTGTCGGCCGGTGGCGGCTCAATGAACCGGGGCAAGAGTACCGGCACAAGCCAGCAATTCACCGGGCGCGAGCTGCTGACGCCTGACGAGGTGATGCGCCTGGGGCCTGAAAAGCCGATTGTCCTGGTGCGTGGCGAACGGCCGTACCTGCTCGGCCGGCTGAACTACCTGGCCGATCCCGAGTACGCCGGGCTGTTCGATGCCAACCCCTACCATAGCTGAGGGCTGAGGTATGGCGGCCATCATTGCGGCAGTTGTCGGCTTCATCTTCCTGGCGTGGTTCCTGCGCCGGCTGTTCCCTGCGCTGTTCGCTGCCGTGATCGTTGTGGCCGCTCCCGTCTGGCTGGTCGGCGGCCTGCTGCTCGATCTGCTGCGCCGGCCGCTGGCGTTCCTGCGGCCGCTCGGCGTCGGCCTGGCTCGCCTGGTGGGCTTCGTCCTGGTGCTGCCGCTACTGCCGTTCATCTTCGCCTGGTCGTTCCTGGCTGAACTTTTCCGGCCGTCGCGGCAACCTTCGGCCCCGGTGCAAGCGGCCGCCAGGCGCACGGCTGACGTGATCGACCTGGCGGCCTGGCGAAAAAAGAACTCAAAAATTCACACAAGTAAATGATGTTATGAGTTTTTAAGTCTGCCCCTCAAGTGTCAATATCAGGCCCGCCATGTGCGGGCCTTTTCGTGCCCTGCCTTCAAGTGCCTGGCCCCCGCGATGGTGCCGGGGGGTTTTATTGACACTTGAGGGGCGGGCATCACTCCCCGCCTTTCTTCCTGGTGCTCGCTGGCTTGCTTTCGGCCGGGTTGATCCGGGCCAGCAACGCGGCGGCCTGCTCCTGGTGCGCTTGTAGCTGGCCGGCCAGGCGAGCGGCTTCCTCGCGAGCGGCGCTGGCCTCCTTGCGTGCCTGGTCGCGTTCGGCCTGGGCGGTGGTCAGTTTCTCGGCCATGCGGTGCGCCTCGGTGGCGGCCTGCTTGCGCTGTTCTTGGTGCGCCTGGTCGGCGGCCTCGGCCTTGGCCTTGACGGTCGCCAGCTCGGCCCTCGCCTGCTCAAGTTGGGCAATCGTGGTCTGGTTTGCCTTCTGCTGCTCGGCCAGGGCGGCCCGCACCTGGTCAGCGTCCTGGTGCGCCCTGTCCAGCTCCGTGCGCAGCTCGCCGGCGCGGCGCTCGATCTCCTGGGCGCGGGCCTCGGCGGTGTGGGCCTGTTCCTGGGCGGCGGCCAGTTGGTCGCGCAGCGTGTCGGCTTCGCCGCGTGCGGCCGCTTCGGCGGCCTCGATGGACGCCAGGCGGGATTGCAGCTCGTCAACCTGACCGGCCAGGCGGTCGGCCAGCTCGGTTGCCTCTACCCGGTCGGCTTCCAGGTCGGCGCGGGCCTTCTCCAGCGCCTCACGTTCGGACGCTAGACGGGCGTTCGCCAGCTCTAGGGCGATGCTCCAGACCTCGGCCCCGACTTCGGCCAGGCGGTCGGCCACGGCCTGGGGGGCAGGCTCGCGGATCGGCGCGGCGGCGCTGGCCTGCTTTGCCTTCCACTCGTTCAGAACCGGGCTGATCGTGGTGTAACTGCCGCCGGTGATCTGGCGGACTGCCTCCAGCGTCGGGCGCTGGCCTTCGGCGGCGATCTGGTCAGCGGCGGCAAGGATTTGTTCTTTGGTGACGGCCATCTGTAAAACCTCCGCATGTTGTAGTATGTTGTATGATACTACTACATACTACATTTTACAAGCCTACAACTCACCAGGCTCTACGCCGGCCCGCCACCTGGTCGAGGATCGGCCCAGCTCCGGCCCCTGGGAACCTGCCCGAACATACCGACCGCATAGAACGCCCGTAGAGGCGTTTTCAGGGGTGGGGGTAGGCTTGACCCCCTTCCGCGTCGTGTGACGCGATTCTGGCGGCTCTGGCCTTGCTCCGGCGCGTAGATCGTTGCAGCGGCTCCCCGCCCCCCTTCTTGGCGTAAAACCTTACAAAACGACCCGACACCACCGGCGTTCCGACCAGACGCAAAGACGAACGACCACACGCCGCCTACAAGGCCCGTAGACGCATTTTTATGGGGAAGGGTCAGGAACGTATGGACACCGCCTCAAACGTGCAGCCTGAGCGGTTCTGTGAGGTCGTTTTCCAATGGTGGCCAGCCGCCTGATATTTAGCGGCTAAATTTTGATCAATTTGACTGAAACCGCTTCACCGCTGTCACAAAGTCCAGGCGCAGCAGGTACATGGCCAGATCGACCGCACCGCCGCCGCCCTTCTCTGCCCTGGTGTCGTACCACTTCGGCCCGGTAGCCAACAGCTCGACACCACCACCGCCCAGCGACACATTCAGCCGGACAGTCGATTTATCCTTCACCGGCACAAAATCGGAGTCATGCTTCCAGTACAGCCCCAGGGCATCGAGCGCAGCCACCACGGGCATTGCTCGCAGCTCTTCCAACAATTCAGGCGGGAATGATTTTCTTGTTCTGGCCATACAAACAACCTCCAGGCTTCACCATTAGTAATACGCACGGACTTTGAACACCTGCAAAACTCCGTGCCTGCGGCACTGCGCGGGGCATGGATAACTTGCAAGCAAGTTACCCACCCCCCTTGCGGCTACTCGCATTTATTCAATGCAGGGCTACTCAAAAGCTGGGCCTACGGCCCGGGCGTAGGCTTCGCCATTAGTAATAGGGGAGGGACTTTGAACACCCAATTTTTCGGCTGTAATAGGGGAGCCACTTTGAACACATGGGGCCGCTTTCAAATAGCCCGAAACGGAGCCAACAGACACGCCCATTTGCTGGGCAATGGCCCGAATGCTCAAGCCTTGCGCTCTAAGCGCCTGTGCTTGCGCCTGCTTCGCGTTAGCGGCTTCTAAGTACGTTTCCCTATCTACTGCACCGGCAGCGCGTCTACGGGCCTCGTCTCGCGTCCTGTCTCGCTCTCTGCGGCGCTTCAACGCCATGTCTTTACTGATAATCGTGCGTAGGTGGGCCTGTTCGTCATCGGTGATCTGAAACAGATTGATGAGGGTGTCATTCCTAGGCGTGTACAGCGGGGCGTACTCGCGCCCGCCAAAGCTGACTTTCTCGCCCGCCTCGTAGGCTTTTGCCTTGGCGTACAACGTCATCAGTTCTTTGCTGTTCTGCTGCCAGTCGGGGGCCAGCTCGCGGGCCAGGGCTTTTGCTTCGTGGTACATCGCGCCGCTATGGGTCGCCCCGGACAGCAACAGGAAGTTCAGACGCCAGAAAAGATGCTGCATACGCTCACCTTCCTGGACGCCGCCGCGCAGGGTGGCCAGCTTGCGTAGATCCTCCAGGCGGTGCCAGGCAAGTTGCCTGCCGCTGAATCCGCGCAGGTTGTCGGTCTTGGCACCCGGCAACAGCTTGAGCTGCTGTCGGCGTTCGGCGCGGGCTTCGCGCTGCTGCTCGATCTCCCAGCGAGCCACCGGCAAAAGAGTTTCGGCCAGGTACTCGAAGCCATACCGCACCGGCTGGCCATCGGCTCCGGTCTCGACGTGAACCACACGGCATACCTCTCCGCTTTTGGTGTTAACCGTCTCAACAACCCGCAGTACACGGCTGGCGTCCTTGGCCGCCACATCAGCCCCTACGGGCATCAGGCGGTCTATCAGGTACTTCTGGCAAGCATTCCACCTGGGCAACGCTTGGCGCGGTACAGGTCGATCCAGGAGCCACTTGGCTTGAACCCCTCGTCCGCTGAAAATCAGCATCGAGGGCGCCGGGATGCCTTCCTGGGCGCAGTGATACAGCACCGATGCCGCCAGCTGCTCCGGCGTCCTGCCGGTGGCCCACGGCTGTCGGTAGGTGTCCAGGTCAGCAAACAGCAGACCAACCCGCGCCAGGTTCACCACGCGCCGGTTAGGGCGGATGAACTCGGCTTGCGTTAGCCAGGTATCGCGGGTTTTGTCGACCAGGCCCAGCACCGTGGGCATTTCGATCAGCCGGTGTGATGACTGGCGCTTGTCGCCGTCCACATCGACCAGGATAGAGAAAAAGCCGGAGCGGCCGGGGTCGTGGTACGCCCTGGCCTCTTCGGCTCTGTCAAATAATGCTAACTGTGCAACTGCCATTATGCCCCTCTCGGCCCTACGCAAACGCGCATAGGACTTGTCAAAGCAGGAGCAAGGCCGTAGAATAAAGTTTAGCTAAACCCGCTTTCTACGGCGGTCATGCCTGAAAGTCCGCAAAACGATCAAGCATGTGTTCCTGCACTAAGCCCCGCCGCAAACGGGGCTTTTGCTTTTCTAAGGCTCATCGCCGGCACTTTCCAGCAAATCGCCACCTCGACTGCGGGCCAGTGTTCGCGGCGTCCAGCCGGTCAATTCCGCATTGAACTGATAGATGCCGTGCTGTATTAGCACTGACGCTGCTCCATCCACTGTGCGGAAGTAACGGGCACCGCCACGATACTGCCCCAAGATGCGGTCCTCTTCACCAATCCGCAGCACCAGGACCAGCAAGCCCTTGTCTGCTGCCAAGCGGACAGTCGCACCCTTAACGCCACCAATCAAAAGCACCTCTTTGAATGCCGTCGGATTGATGACATCTTTAGACTCAAACGTAATCATGCCTTACCTCTGCTGCGCTGTCCAGCAATAGCAAATAATGTGGTCATCAAAATCAAATATCTAGCAGCTATCTACCTGCTAGATAGCTGCTAGATATAAGTTAGCTGCTAGATTTTTCCTCATACGCAGCAAGCGCCTTTTCTAGCACTTCAACCAGCAGCACACCTTCCTGCTGGGCAATGGCCCGAATGCGGGCATCCCATTCTGGTGTAACCCGCGTGGCGAACTGAACGGTTCGGTTTGTCTTGCGTGTAGAGCGCCCATCAATTTTTCCGGTAACGGCTATCTTGGGCGTCCTCTCCGGCACTGGTGCAGGAGCAATTGGAGCAACCTCCGGGGCAGCCAAGTTGGTGCTGGCCTCTTCCAATGTCGGCGGTGTTCCCAGCTCGTCGCGCCGTCCTCTCAACTTTTTCAGCTTTGATACGTCAGCCATGAGTCACCCGATCTATCAGTGATTGAATGAGTGTGTCGGCCCGCTCATTCAGCCCGGAAAATCGGGTTTCTGTGACGCTGTGGCCAATATTTTGTGCCTGCCGATAGGCTGGTCGGTCGCGCAAACTTCCATCCAATACGGTGTAACCGGCCTGCTGCAAATAGACCCGCGCCGCGACTTCCTCCGCTGGCGTGCCAATCCTGTTCAAGGCGAATGCCAGCCGCTCACCTGGAATACCTGCCTTGGTCAATGCGTGAAACTCCCGCACCGCCGGAATCAAATCATCCCTTGATGCACCAGACGGCTGCACTACCAAGTCAGCAGCACGGGCTATATCCAGCGTGGCCGAACTCGTCCGGGCCGGGCCGTCGATGATAAGCAGGTCATACCCCTGTGCAGCTTCCAACGCCTGAGCAGCAGTAGCAAATGCCTCTGCAGAAACAACCGGCTCGATGCCTTGGGACAACCGCAACCGGTGCCAATCAACGGACGTACCTTGCTGGGTGTCCAGGTCCGCAATTTTCACGCGCAAGCCGCCTGCGGCCGCTTCGCGGGCAAGGGCGCGGGCAAGGGTTGATTTCCCTACGCCGCCCTTTTGAGAAACGAATGCGACTATGGCCGCCATGTTCTATCTCCTGGTTAACCTTGGATGGAACCAGTATAAGATAGCAGCTAGATAAATGCTAGATAGCAGCTAGATATTATCTAGCAACTAGATTTCGCTTCTCTCGCTCCTGGTCGGCCAGTTCTCCGGGCCACGCCGCCAGCTCGTCATCGGTGAGGGCAGCCAGAATTTGCGGCAGGCTCTGCGTTCGATATGGCGGCGGCGGCAGGTAGTTGGATGGGCCTTCGTCGTCCAGGAAAGCCGGCTCGTCGTCGTGGTGGGTCATTGGGTGGTCTCCTTGTTCAGTACGCGGTACATGGTCGAGCGATGCACACCCAGCAGGGCGGCCACCTCCTTGACGGTGCGGCCCTCCTGTTCGATCAGCTCGCGGGCGTGCTCGATCTGCGCCGGGGTGAGGGTAGGGCGGGGGCCAAACTTGACCCCGCGCCGCTTGGCAGCCTCGCGGCCGCTCCTGGTGCGGTCGATGATTAGGGTTCGCTCGAACTCGGCAATGCCGGCGAACACGGTCAGCACCATGCGGCCGGCTGGGGTCGTGGTGTCGGCCCACGGCTCGGCCAGGCTGCGCAGGCCAGCGCCGGCCGCCTGGATGCGCTCGGCAATGTCCAGCAGGTCGCGGGTACTCCGGGCCAGCCGGTCGAGCCTGGTCACGGTCACAACGTCGCCGGGTCGCAGGTGATCGAGCAGGCGGGCCAGCTCCGGGCGGTCGCGCCGGGTGCCGGTGATCTTCTCGGCGTAAATGCGGGTGCAGCCAGCCGCGTGCAGCTCGGCCCGTTGGTGGGTTAAGTCCTGGTCGTCGGTGCTCACTCGGGCATAGCCCAGCAGCAGCCGGCCGGTTATCAGGTCGAGGGTTCCGGGGTCGTCCTGGTGTCTCATGGCGTTGTCTCTGGTTTTGGTCTCTGATAGGCGCATTATGAGACTAAAACAGGCGACAATCCACAGCCCGGAATTGCGCCGCCTTTTGGTTGTCGCTCAAGTCCTAAAACCAGCGACAAGGGAAGCGGTCGCTTTATAGTTGCCCGGCCGATAACATAGGCAGATTTTCAATCAATCCGAGACAATAAGAAGGATTCTTAAAAAATGGCACGCGCTCCGATCCCTCGCTATGGGATAGCCGAGTGGTTCGGCAATGACATAACCACCATGACACCCGACGAGCGGCAGCACTTCGGCCAGCTCGCAGCAGATCAAGATCAGACCGGCGACATTTCTAATGCGCCCCTCTGTCCGTTCCTTTCCACGCTTGTTCCTGGTGCTCGGTGTAACAAAGCCAGCGGCGTTTGCAGCATTCGCCGCTTCTCGCCAGGGCCGGACGGTTCCGGGGTGCCTGTCCCTGGAGACAAGATCGTGACTGTTTGCCCCTCTCGCTTTCTTCAACCTCTGGACAGCGGGCAAAGCCTGTTCGTGTGGATTTCTGAAAAGATGCTGGAGGTGGATAACCCGATAGTGGTCAAAGAAACACCTTTTCTCCGCAAGGTATCCGATTCAGCAACCGACGATAACGGCGAAGATGAGGGCGAGGGCAAGAAGGCTGGCCGGATCGACTGGATTCTAGTTAACCCGGCAACGATGGACGCCGGGGAACTTGAGTGGTGCGCGGTTGAGACCCAAGCCCTGTACTTCTCTGGTGACAAGATGCGGCCCGAGTTCAACGCATACGCAGCGGCTCCCTCTTCGGTCTTATTCCCGGTAGGTCGCCGCCGGCCAGACTACCGCAGCAGCGGCCCCAAGCGCCTTTCTCCCCAACTGGATGTAAAGGTGCCGGTACTAAGAAACTGGGGTAAAAAGGTTGTCGTAGTCATTGATCGGTACTTCTACGACAACATGAATGCGCTTGCTGACGCCTATCCACGCGCCAGGAATGACCAAGAAAGGCGGGACAATTCAGACGTGGTGTGGTTCGTCGTTGATTACGATGATGCGCTGAATATGACAGCCAGCGCGGTTATCTTCACCACGCTGGAAAGCTCGCGGCGCGCATTGAACGCCACGGAACCACTGAGTAAAGCTGACTTTACCCGCAACCTGAAACAGGTCATTGATGACAGCTCGCGGGCAAACAAAGTTTTCAAGGCTTTAGAATAAGCAGTTCATGAATGATGGCATGATGCGTGTTCTTCATCGGCACCAGTTCTATTCTGAATCCGTGTCGCTGAGCCATTTCGCGCACCTCCGGGGCGTCGTCATAGGTCATCATCACGGAACCGCGAACGCTTGCCATTAAGGCAAAAAGCCCTTCATGGTCGATTTCGTTGTGAGTGTAGAGCCTGGAGCCAGCTTTTTTACCGCCTGCCGTGTATGGCGGGTCGATAAAGAAAAAGGCTTCAGGATCATCAGCAAATCGGCGCACAACTTCAAAAGCGTCTCCTTGCTCGAAGTCGATCCGGTCTTTCATGCTGCGTAAAACCTCGATCCGCTTTGCCAGCGTGTCGGGATACCATCGGGATTTAAGCCCCTTGCCAGCTTCACCCTCTTTAACCAGTCCAGCACCGGCGGCCATAATGCCGCCACGCTGCATACGGTTCTTGATGACTGTTCGGAAAGCTCTGTTCTTCGGTGAGCGGGGCTTGCTTTCCAGAATCGCCCTGACGTTATCAAGGGTCACATCGAAAGTTGTGATTCTCCTGGAGAACTCGGACACGTCATCATCTGACCCATGAAAGATTGTTTCCCAAACTGCGGCCACGTCGTCATCCAGTTCGCACAGGAAAACCCGCTCTGCCAGGTTTTCAGCGGCTACGCTAAGGCCAGCAATTGCGCCGCCTGCGAATGGCTCCACAAATACAGATGGGCGCTGTTTAGCAGCTAAAAGCCATTGCCTTACCTCTGGAACAAGCCAAGTCTTACCACCTGGGTAACGAAATGGGCTGAGGTGGCGAACTTGGGCGACATTTGTCGGCTTTACCTTCTTGTGTAGCTGCTCGACCAATGCGCTAAGGGTCTCGGCCTTTTCGGGGTCGATAAAGTGCGGTCTGAGGCTATCCAAAACGGGCCGACACTCTTCATGCACCAAAACGGTGGAGCGACTTACGCCCTGGGACTTGAGGCGTTCTATTCTTCTGTTTTGACGTTGCAAGGCGGTTGCGTCCATCTCTTTATCTTCTGTTTTATCCGTGAATGTTCACGGTTATTTTAGGCTGACTTAAAACCCTGGTCAATCCGTGAATGTTCACGAAAAAAGGCGGCCAACTGGCCGCCTTGGTGTTGTGTGGGTGGTGTTACCTGGTTGCGCTCCAGTCGATCATCTTCAACTGAGCCAGGGCGCTTTCGGCTTGTAGCCGCTCATAAGCTGCGGCCTGTCTGGCACGCAAGGCCGCCAGGGCAACCCTTAGCGTTTGCTTACGCTCGGCCGATAGCTCGGGGTCGCGTAGCTCGTCCTCGATGGCATCGACCTGGTTCTGCCCCCTGCGGGCCTCCACCTGGTAGAACTCATAAGCGGCCTGCACAGGCGCGAAGATCGAGGCGCGGGCGGCGTCCTCGTCCTGGGAAGCATGAACGACAGGGGAAGCCATCAGGACGGCCACGGACAGGAAAAGCGCGTTACGAAGGTTTTTCATAGCTTGGTGCTCCAATAGATTGAGGTTCGTTCATCGAACCGCCATCGGCGGATCGGTAGCAGACCAGAGCGAAGGCCCGGCCTTCGGGTTCGTTGCAGGGCTTACCGCACTGCGCGGCGTTCGATCTCGGCCGCAACGGCCTGCGCCCGGTCTATCGGTACGGTCTGCGTGTAGATCCCGTAGCCGTAGCTGACCAATGAAACGGCTTCGCCCCTGGTGTTGACGACGACGCCGCCAGAGTTGCCGCCGATGATCGAAGCCGTCACAAGCATGAAGTCGTCGGGAGACAGCATCGCGGCATCACGGCCGTACCAGGCGACAATGCCCACGCCCACGGCGAAGCCGTAGCCGCCAGGCGAACCGATCGCCATCACGTCTTGCCCCTGGCGGGGCATAACCTCGGCAACCGGAATCGGGGGCAGGGGGTCGCCCTCGATCTCGATCAACGCCACGTCGCGGGAAACGTCCGCGCCGATTACGCGGGCGTCGCGCCACTCGCCGGCAGCGGTGCGCACGCGCAATGCCTCCTGGCCTTCGACGCAATGGGCCACCGTCAGCACCTGGTTCCCCGCGACGGCTACGCCGCCGCAGATGATGCGCTGCCGCCGCTTCGCGTCCTCCTTGGGCCAGTCTCGATGCCATGCGCGAACGCGGGTGAGGGCGGCCGTGGCCGCGTTCTGTTGAACGCCAGGGATACGCCAGGCGTGATTGCTCTCGGCCAGGCCATAGGGCTTGTTGATGCCCGCCAGGGCCACCACTGACGGCATGGCGCGCTCGGCCAGGGCGGGCCAGTCCGGCGCGACAGGCGGCCGGGTGTCGGGGGGCAGGGTGCCGCGCCGCACACTGGCCGCGCTTATCGCGTTCTCGGCAATGGCGGTTTGCTCGCGCTGAAAGTCCTCGATGCGCTCCCGCGTGTCGCGCAAGGCGTTGGCGTTCGCGGCCGTGGTCGCCACGGCGTAGCCCGCCAGGGTCAATGCAGCGCCGGCCGCGATGTAGGTTGCAAGGGCGGCACGCCGCCAGGCTTTAACGCGGCTCATGCTGTGCGCCCTCCTGGTCGGTCAGGCCCAAGCGTTCCAGGCGGATGCCTACGCGGTCGCCCTCATGCAGCAGCTCGACATGCTGCCAGTAAGAAAAGACCAGCACACCGCCGGCCAGGATGAGCGCGGCCAGCGATACGCCGAAGGTGATGCAGTATTTCGATATGCCAGGTTCTGCCCGGCCGTTAAGATTGGCAGTAGCCATGATTTCACCTCTCTGTCAGGTGGTCGTGGTCAGGTGTCCAGGTCCGGTTGCCGCCGGCCTGGGCACCGCTTTAGCGGCTAAAGCTGCGGGACTGCTCCCGGTCGCGGGCCGCTTTCTCCTTGAACCGTTCCGCGATCTCGCGGGCGCGGGCCTCTTTCACCTGGTCGCCCTTCTCGTTATCCCGGTTCAATTCCTTTGCCAGCGTCCTTGCTTGCTGTCCGTTGATCTCGTCCAGCTCGACTTTCTGGCCTGCGTCCAGCTCGACGCCCTGGGCCTGTTGCTTGCCGGCCGGCTGTTCGGCCTCGATGCCCTGGGATGCCAGCTCGGCCGCTTTGCCGTGACGTTCTAGCCGCTCCTGGTCTTTCGCCTCGCGCCGCTGCTGCGCCTGGGCGATCTGCTTGGCGTAGCTTTGGGCCAGCTCGTCGTTTGTCGGCTCTGTGCGTTCTTCGCTCATCGTCTTTCCTCCTGTCGTCAATACCCGCGTCCGCTATCGCGGCCGCGCTCCTGCTCGCGCTGCCGCTGCCGGCTGCGCTCGATCTCTTTCGGGTCGCGTGCATACCTGTCGGCAAGCTCGCGCTGCATCTTGTCCAGCTCGACGGCCTGGCGCTCCTTCGGCATTGCGTTGAACCGCTCGATGCGCCCGCGCAGCTCGTCCGGCAGCTCGCGCCAGGCGCTCGGGTTGCGGTCGGAGTAGCCCGCAAAGCCTGCCTGCCGCTTCACCGCCAGCGCCCGGAACTGGCTGACTTCCATCTTGGCG